>Ga0307971_1001082_pt1 | contig 13855 bp, 13 predicted proteins | sample OrgLakmetagen714_FD_201820 | JGI IMG/M metagenome (GOLD analysis project Ga0307971, IMG submission 201820) | Saline water microbial communities from Organic Lake, Antarctica - #714 | ecosystem: Environmental > Aquatic > Non-marine Saline and Alkaline > Saline | place: Antarctica: Organic Lake... | reverse complement strand
TTGCAGTCAGAAGTTGCCAAAATTTTGTCCCAGCGCAGCAACAGCGAAGTATTGGTGCGTGGCGATGAACAGGTACGTTATGGCACGGTGGTACGCTTGATGTCGGCGTTGCAGATGGCTGGCGCGGCCAATATCGGGCTGATTACCGAAGCACCCCTGGACAAACCATGACAGCGGTGCAGGCGGGTTTGCGGTGAACGGACGGGAGCGCGAGCAGAATAATGCTGGAACGCCAGCCTGGAAGTCGCCCGTGGCGGTATCCGTGGGCTTGCACCTATTGATTTTGGTGATAGCCATTAGCGGTTGGAGCTGGAGCAGCTCTAACTACGAACCACCACCGCGCAGCATTTCTGCCCGGCTGATCAGCCCTGAGCCGCGGCCGGCACCGGCCGTAACCGAGGTGGACCAGCCTGATGAAGCCGAACAGCGCCTGGTAGAAGATCGCAAGTTGCTCGAACAACAGCGTGAGGCGGAACAGCAACGCAAAGCCGAAGAGCAAAAGAAAAAACAGGAAGCGGACGCCCGCGTGCAACAGCAGGCGGAACAGAAACGCGAGGAACAGGCGCAGGAAAAAGCCCTTGTACAGGCTGAAAAGCAGAAGCAGGCGCAGGCAGCAGAGGCTGCAAAACTAAAAGCCGACGCTGAAGCCAAAGAGCAGGCCAGGCAGAAAGCGGAACAGCAGGCCGAGCGTCAGCGCCAGGAAGCAGAGCGCAAAGCCGAAGAGCAGAAGCAGCTGGAAGAACAGCGCAAAAAGGCAGAGGCAGAACGCCAGAAGCGCGAAAAGCAAGCCCAGGAGCAAGCCGAGCAGGAACGCGTAGAAGCCGAGCGTAAACGCCAAGAGGCAGAGCGCAGGCTGCGTGAGCAGAATTTGAAAGCACTGGCGCAACAGGCGACAGACGCAGAAGCCGACCAGGCGCGCAAATCACAACAGGCCGCGGCAGCCAGAGCGCGAGAAGCGCAAATGCTGACCGATGCAGAAAAGTATCAGGCGTTGATTCGCGAAAGCTTGAGCCGGGCCTGGTATCCGCCGTCGTCAGCTACCGAAGAGACGACAGCACGATTACAGATTTCCCTGCTGCCAACCGGTGAGTTGGTGAACGTAACGCTGGTGCGCGGTAGTGGTAATACCGCGTTTGATAACTCGGCCCTGAGTGCGGTGCGTTCATTGAACCGCTACCCTGTGCCTAAAGACCGGGACACGTTTGACAGCTATTTTCGCCAGTTTACCATCGAGTTCAACCCCAGTCGGTTGCGCTAGAATACGAGTAACAATATGACACAGGCTCTGAACATGACGTCGTTAACGACCCTGACAACCTCGATAATCTTGGCTAAAACCACCGTGCGCGCGGCGCTGATGTTGGTTTTGCTGCTAGCGACCAGCTTGCCGCTGCGCGCCGAGCTGCTGATTCGCATCACCGAAGGTGTCGATTCGGCGTTGCCCATCGCCGTCGTGCCGTTTGCCGAAAGTGGCGCCATCCCGCCGGGCGATACCCTGGCCGACATTGTGCAGTCCGATTTGACCATGAGCAGCGAGTTTCGCACGCTGCCAGCGGAAAAAATGCTCAGCCTGCCATCGCAGCGCTCCGAGGTGCACTTCCGCGACTGGCGGCTGCTGGGCCAGCGCTATGTGTTGGTTGGCCAGCTGACCCGCCAGGGTGAACGTCTCGAGGCCCGTTATGAGCTGTTTGATGTGAATCGCGAGGAGCGCATTTTGGGCGAGAGCGCGGGTGCGCCTTTGGGTAATCTTCGGACCTTGGCGCACCACGTCAGTGACCGGGTTTATGAAGCCATTACCGGCGAGCCGGGGGCTTTTTCAACGCAACTGGCGTACATAACTCGGGAAAACGTTGGCGATAAGGTTCGTTATCGCTTGCAGGTCAGCGACATTGATGGCAAACGTTCGCGGGTTCGCCTTGAAAGTGCTGAACCGATTCTGTCGCCGGCCTGGTCGCCGGATGGCAGTCGCCTGGCGTATGTCTCGTTTGAAACCGGCAAGCCGGCCATTTATGTGCATGAACTGGCCAGCGGAAAACGTACAAAAATAGCCGATTTTCGTGGTTTGAACTCCGCCCCGGCCTGGTCTCCCGACGGCAAATCCCTATTGATGACCTTGTCCAAAGGCGGCAATGCTGACATCTACCGGATGGATCTGGCCAGCCGTGATCTGACCAAACTCACCGACCACTGGGCCATTGAAACCGAAGCCACCTACAGTGCCGGCGGCGATGAAATTTTCTTTACCTCTGACCGCTCTGGTGGCCCGCAAATCTACCGTCAGAAAGGCACGGGTGAGCCGCGCCGTATGACCTTCGGTAGCCGCTACAACGCGCGCCCGAGGCCAGACCATAAAGGCGAGTTTGTGTATTACGTGCACCAGGGCAGCAGCGGGTTTCACATTGCGCGCACCAATCTTGAAAGCGGGGAAGAAACCGTGCTTACCCGCACCGAATCCGATGAATCACCCAGTGTCTCCCCCAACGGACGCATGCTGATCTACGCTACCCGTCAGGGTGGTGCCAGCGTGCTGACGGTTATCTCGGCGGATGGCGGCGCAGCCTATAGCTTGCCCGCTACCGAAGGCGATGTCCGTGATCCGGCGTGGGGCCCGCTGCCTCGGTAACTGTCTGGCCCAACAAGGTCAGCCGGTGAGTTATGAAGTAAACGCAGTTTTTGAATGATTGATGACCGTATTTTAACCCATTGACGACAAATTTTTGACCTATTGATCACAAGGAAATGCTCATGATGTTTTCAGTTCAGTCCAAAGCCATTGCCATGCTGTTCTCGGTTGGCCTTATTGCCGGTTGTAGCTCTACCGGCGACCCGATGGAAGACGCCGATTACGGTTCCGATGTGTCAGCGGTAGACCAGCAGGGTGGCTCCACCGTGTACAGCGATGGCAGCCGTGACGGTGTATCGTCTTCACAGCTGAGCGAAGAAGAACGTATGGCTGCACAACAGCAGTCGCAACAGATGGCGCTGCGTGATGTTACCGTGTTCTACTTTGATTTTGACACCGCTGAAATCAACGCAGAATCCCGTGACGCACTGGTTGCCCATGCGCGCTACCTGTCTGCTAACCCGTCAATGAACGCCCGCCTGGAAGGCCATGCGGACGATCGTGGCACCAAAGAATACAACCTGGCCCTGGGCGAGCGCCGTGCCAATGCCGTGCAGCGCTTCCTGATTGTAAGTGGCGCTTCACGTGGCCAACTCGAAACCATCAGCTATGGTGAAGAGAAGCCAGCGGTACAGGGCATGAGCGACAGCGCCCGTTCCCAGAACCGTCGGGTAGAGCTGATTTTCCGTTAAACCTCGCTGTTAACACTCGCTGTTAACACTACGAGGAACTTTTAGCCTTCATCAGGTACGCCCATGACTATAAAGCTCATGGCGGCTGCCACCCTCCTGTTTGCGGTAACGCAGGCAGGAGTGGTGCTGGCACAGTCGTCGACACCGGCATTCCAGAATAATACGTCTGAGGCCAGCCGCCAGGCCGGCAATAATCAAGCTAGCGCAGAGCTGTTCTACATGCTGCAGCAGTTGCAGGGCGATTTACGGCGCCTGCAGGGTGAGGTAGAAGAGCAGCGCCATCTGCTAGAACGCCTGGAGCAGCAGGGCCGCGATCGCTACATTGATCTGGATCAGCGTATCCTGAAGCTTACTGCGGCGCAGGCTCAGGCGGCCGCGAGTGCCGCACCTGCGTCCGCAACGCCTGCACCCGCCGCTGTGCAAGCCAAAGACTATCGTCAGCCTTCTGCTGAAGAAAGCAAAGCTTACAACAGCATTGTTGATCTGATTCGTAACCAGAAAAAATACGATCAGGCGATCACCCAAATTTATGAGTTTCTGGACACTTATCCCGAAGGTGACCTAACCGTGAACGCCTATTACTGGCTTGGTGAAGTCTATCTGGTAAAACCTCAGCTAGAGCAGGCCAAGCAGGCCTTCAGTATTGTTGCCACGCGCTTTGCCGACCACCGCAAAGCAGCAGATTCAACTTACAAGCTTGGGGTTACTCTGGACCGGCTGGGCGAAAAGGAAGAGGCCGGTCGGCGAATGCAAACGGTGGTAAAAAACTACCCGGACAGCAGTGCGGCGAGGCTGGCTCAGAGCTATCTTGACGGCCAAAGCAGCGGCGGTTGAAGCTCAGCGTTTGGGAAAAATGAAAAAAACGGGCGCAAGGGGTTGATCACGCCTGAAAAATCATTAATATGTGCGCCTCGCTCGGGGTCGTTAGCTCAGTTGGTAGAGCAGTTGGCTTTTAACCAATTGGTCGATGGTTCGAATCCATCACGACCCACCAAACACCCGTCAGGGTCTTGCTGGCGCAATGTGTTAGCGCAGATTGCGGTTATAGAGCTCCGGCGGTAAGCACTGAAGTGTTGCAGTGCTGCGGTGGTTTAAAGCAGTTTCAACGCGCAAGCACGCCGACCAACAGGCTGTTTGTTATTCAGTGAGCAATTTAGGGTCGTTAGCTCAGTTGGTAGAGCAGTTGGCTTTTAACCAATTGGTCGATGGTTCGAATCCATCACGACCCACCATTATTCAAGGTCTGCTGCAAAGCAGACCTTTTTTTTGTCTTTTTTTTCACCTTTGACTTATCACGCCCGGCGTTCCCACTTGTTCTCCGTCGCTTTTTGCCCCGCTGCCAGGCGGTACACCGGAGTTTGAGATGATATACTCAAGCTCAGAAAGTCACTGCCAGAAAGCAATTGAGAGACGTTGTAAATGACTAAAGCTGAAGACCGTATCCTTGTTCAGGAATACCTGGCCCACGCCGCGGAGCCCAAGCCCCTTAGCGCTGAAGAAAAGGCGCGGCTTGAAGCTCGTATCAAGGCTGCTCTGAAGAAAAAAAACGCTGTTCTGGTGGCGCACTATTACGTCGACCCGGATATTCAGCGTCTGGCCGAAGAAAGCGGTGGCTGTGTCGCCGACTCCCTGGAAATGGCCCGATTTGGCAATCAACATCCCGCGTCTACCGTGGTGGTGGCTGGCGTTCGCTTTATGGGCGAAACCGCTAAAATTCTGAATCCGGAAAAAGCCGTTCTAATGCCTACCCTTGAGGCCACCTGCTCGCTAGATGTCGGTTGCCCGGTGGATGAGTTTTCAGCTTTCTGCGATGAACATCCAGACCGCACTGTGGTGGTGTACGCCAACACCTCGGCGGCGGTTAAAGCCCGCGCCGATTGGGTGGTCACTTCAAGCTGTGCCCAGGCCATTGTAGAAATGCTGGACGCCCGCGGTGAAAAAATCCTGTGGGCGCCAGACAAACACCTGGGCCATTGGGTGCAGAAAACCACCGGCGCCGATATGCTGCTGTGGGACGGCTCTTGCATTGTGCACGAAGAGTTCAAGCACCGTGGCCTGGAAGATCTGAAAGCGCTTTACCCGGATGCCGCCGTATTGGTACACCCGGAATCACCGGATGCGGTCGTGGAACTGGCCGACGTTGTAGGGTCTACCTCAAAGCTGATTAATGCGGTACAAACATTGCCGAACGAACGCTTTATTGTGGCGACCGACAACGGCATTTTTTATAAAATGCAGCAGCTGGCGCCCAACAAGATCCTGATTGAAGCGCCCACCGCCGGTAACGGTGCGACCTGTCGCAGCTGCGCGCAGTGCCCGTGGATGGCCATGAACGGGCTGGAAAACCTGCTGGCAGTGCTGGAAGCGCCAAAGGGCCAGACCAGCAATCAGGAAGTGCTGGTAGATGAAGCCCTGCGTGAAGACGCTCTGCGGCCTTTACAGCGCATGCTGGATTTTACCGCCAACATGAATCTGAAGGCGGCCGGCAACGCCTAGCAGGGTTTACCCCCAAGCCACCTGCGGGTTTTTGCTGCGGTGGCAGGCGTTCTCTCTATCAGCCATTACGTCGACTATCAGCCATTACGTCGAACGTTAAGCTCGGCCGTAATGGCGCTCAGGCGCTCGGTTACAATCTGGCGCATGGGCGAGCCGGCCGTCAGTTTCTCCTGGGCCTGGCGTAATTGGCGCTGGGCCGATTCCAGGTCACCCATCAATGCATCGTATTCCGCCCTTGCCCTGTGTACTCCCACGATATTGCGCGCCATACCTTCGGCTTCCGCTAGCTGGAACCACAAGTGCTCCTGTTGCGGTTTGTTGCGAGCCAGCTGCGACAGCAATTCCGCCGCCGCTGCGCCGTTATCCGAGGCCAATTCCAGCTGTGCCAGCGTGTGGGTAATCGGGTAGTTGCCCGGGTTGCGGGCCAGCGCCCGCACCAGCAGCGCCCGCGCTTCGGTCAGGCGCCTGGCGGCAATCAGGCTTTGCGCCAGGGTCACCTGAAAAGTAATGCGCCCGGGATTGGCCAACAGAAGTTGGTTAAGCAGGGTCTCAGCTTCAGCGTATTGGCCATCTTCTATATAAGCCACCGCCAGCCCATAACGAATGGCTGTATTGCTGGCGTTGCTACCGGGGCTGTCGCTAGAGCTGGCGTTTTTTGATTCATTGAGCGCCGCCCGAAAACTGTCGATGGCAGCACCCGCAGAGGCTGCGTAATGCACCTGCAGGCGGGCCCGTATCAGATGGTATTCCGGACTGTCTTCGATGCGCGTCAACGGGTATTGCGCGGCGCGGTTCTGGGTGTCGGCAACCCGGCTCTGGGATAGCGGGTGGGTAGACAGGTACTCGGGTATGCTATTGCCTTGCCAGCGGCTCTTTCGCGTCATAATTTCAAACATTTCCGGCATGCCGCGGGGGTCTAGTCCGGCATTGGCAAGAATATCCAGCCCCACCCGGTCCGCTTCCTGCTCATTCGCGCGACTGTATTCCAGCATATTCTGAATGGCCAGGGCCTGAGTACCGGCAATGGCGGCAATACCAATGTCAGACTGGGTAACGGCGGTTAGCACAATACCGGCAATCAGGCCGGCGATGGTCAGCGGAGTGCTGGTTTGCTGCTGTTCCAGGCGGCGGGCAAAATGGCGTTGGCTAAGGTGGGCCAGCTCGTGGGCCAGCACCGATGCAAACTGCTGCTCGGTGCGGGCAAACAGAAACAGACCGCCGTTTACCCCTACAATGCCGCCGGGCACCGCAAAAGCATTGAGCGCAGGGTCATCAATCAGCGCCAGCGTCAGGTCACGGTTCTGCAAGGGCGCCGATGGCACCAGGCGGTAAAGAATGGCACCCAGGTAGTCAAACACCAAAGGGTCAGTAATCTGCGGAGCGGAGCGCCGCAGCGACACCAGCACCTGGCGGCCGATATCGGCTTCCTGCTGGCCCGCAATCAGGCCGCCACCGGTGCCGCCGATGGTGGGTAGCATGCTACCCTGGCTTTGTGCAGCGGCGCCAGTACTGACGCCTGCACTTGTTAACGTCAGCGCCAACAACGCACAGAGCAGGGTATTGAAGCGAAGGCGGCCATTCAGGCTGTTCATATTCTGGGTCTATCCTGTGTCGGAATATCCTGAGCGTCACATAACCAATGATTGTGATGCAATACAATAACACTGGCGGCATAATGCCGGCTCATTAATCAAACGCTGTTACGGGTTAACGTTTAACATGGCTGATCGAACTCTGGATGCATCGGGCCTGCAATGCCCGATGCCTTTGTTGAAAACCAAACTCGAACTGAACACCATGGCCCCCGGCGAACAGCTGGAAGTGGTTGCCACAGATCCTGGCTCGGCCCGCGACATTCCGGCGTTTATCGCCTTGTCTGCCCATCACCTGGTGGAGTCCGCCGTTGACGGCAGCCAGTACCGTTTTGTTATCCGCTGCGGCGATTCAGTGCGGCAGAGCTATTAATGTTTAGGATATTACGCGGATTCGCCCACAAATACTTTTCAGATGAAGAAGCTGTCATCCTTGGGCTGATGCTGATTATCGGCACCATGTTCGTCATCTGGTTTGGCGCTATGCTGGCACCGGCCATTGCTTCTCTGATCGTTGCTTTTATTCTGCAGGGCCTGGTTACCAAGATGTTGGCCTGGAAAGTACCGGAACCGCTGGCCATTCTGGTTGTTTTTTTACTGTTTCTCGGCATTCTGGCCGGCGCCATCTTTGGATTGTTGCCACTGGTGTGGACCCAGCTGTCTAATCTGGCCCGGGAAACACCGCGCATTATTGGCGAATTACAGTCGTATCTGGAACTTTTGCCCGAGCGCTACCCGCAGCTGGTGTCGTTGGATGCAGTCGCCACGATTTACCAGCAGGTGTCTAGCGAAGTGGGGCAGGCCACCCAGTGGCTGGTGTCTGCGTCGCTGTCCAGCATTCCGGACCTGTTGGCACTGCTGATATACGCTGTTCTGGTGCCTATACTGGTATTTTTCTTCCTGAAAGACCGCGATTTTCTGTTGAGTTCTATCAGCCGCATGTTGCCGCCGCAGCGTGCAACCATGCGCAAAATCTGGCACGAAGTGAATCTCCAGTGCGCTAACTACGTGCGTGGCAAAGCCCTGGAGATCCTGATTGTTGGAACCACCACTTATATAACCTTCAAAATTTTGGGTATGCCTTACGCCGCCTTGCTGTCTTTGCTGGTGGGTCTGAGCGTGGTGATTCCTTATATTGGCGCCGCAGTTGTCACGGTGCCAGTGGCTATCATCGGCTTGTTTGCCTTTGGCTGGGGCAGCCAGTTTATCTGGATAATGGTGGCATACGGTGTCATTCAGGCTTTGGACGGCAACGTGTTGGTGCCGGTGCTGTTTTCTGAAGTAAACAACCTGCACCCGGTCGCCATAATTGTCGCGGTTCTGTTTTTCGGCGGGATCTGGGGGCTCTGGGGCGTGTTTTTTGCCATCCCTCTGGCCACAATGCTGAAAGCGGTGGTGGCCGCCTGGCCGGTGCGGGAGTTACCCCCGGCACCGACCAACCGCTAAAGGCAGATAACGACTATAGTGCGTTGACTGCAGCGAGCACCTCATCAACATGGCCCGGCACTTTTACGCCGCGCCATTCCTGACGAAGTACGCCTTTGGCGTCAATCAGAAAGGTACTGCGGTCAATACCCATGTATTCTTTGCCGTAGAGTTTTTTCAGCTTGATGACGTCGAACAAAGCACAGAGCTTTTCGTCTTCGTCGGAAATCAGGTGAAACGGCAGTTCGAACTTGCCACGGAAATTGTCGTGGGATTTCAGGCCATCGCGGGACGCGCCAAAAATCTCGGTGTCATGTTCGGTGAAGGCTTGCATGTTGTCGCGGAAGTCCTGGCTCTCGGTGGTACAGCCGGGTGTATCGTCTTTCGGGTAAAAATAGATCACCACATTGCGGCCGCGTAAATCGGCCAGGCGAACCGTCTGGTCGCCGGTAGCAGTCGCTTCAAAGTCAGGTATGGTTTTGTTCAATTCTACGGATGGCATAACATCTCCTTTAATTCCCTTGTGTCAGTTCGTGCCCAACATTACCATAACGGTTTTAATCGGACGGAGCTTTTATGATTACGGGTAGCCTTGTCGCGCTGGTCACACCTATGCACCCAAATGGAGACATTCATTGGGAGCACCTGGACAAACTGGTGGACTTTCACATCGAAAATGGCACTCATGGCATCGTTGCCGTGGGCACAACCGGCGAGTCTGCAACTCTGGACCCGGAAGAGCACTGTAAAACCATCGGCCACATCATCAAACGTGTGAATGGTCGCATTCCGGTGATTGCCGGAACCGGTGGCAACAGCACCCGCGAAGCCATTGCGCTCACGTCCGCGGCCCACAAGCTGGGAGCCGATGCCTGCCTGTTAGTGGTGCCTTATTACAATAAGCCGACCCAAGAAGGCCTGTACCAGCATTTTCGTACCATCGCCGAAGCCGTCCCGATGATGAAGCAAATGCTTTACAACGTGCCTGGCCGCACCGCCTGCGACATGCTGAACGAAACCGTGGTTCGTCTGGCCGATATTCCCAACATCATCGCCATTAAAGACGCCACCGGCAATATTCCCCGCGGCGCCGAGTTAATTCAAGCGGTAAAAGGCCGTCTGGACGTCTATTCGGGTGACGACGCGACGGCCATGGAACTGATGCTGGCCGGCGCCAAAGGCAACGTATCGGTAACGGCCAACGTCGCCCCCCGGGCCATGGCCGATTTGTGCACGGCGGCTGTTGCGGGCAATCGCGAAGAAGCCGAACGCCTGAACGAACTGCTGACGCCCCTGAACCGCAAACTGTTCCTGGAAGCCAATCCGATTCCGGTAAAATGGGCGTTGCAACGCATGGGTATGATCGGTGACGGCTTGCGCCTGCCATTGACGGTACTCAGCGAACCATTCCATGGCGAAGTGGAAGAGGCCCTGAAAGCTTCAGGCGTACTCTGAACGTGCTGAACCCGTTCCAATACCGGAGTAAGTCCATGCAGGTTCTCTCCAGAACCCGTTACTTAAGATGCACAGCGCCTTTTAAGGCGCTGACCTTAAAAGCCCGCGCCCTCAAAATCGAAGCCTTTCAATTCCCGGCCTGTAAACCCCTGGCCATCGCCACCGGCTTTGCGCTGGTGGCGGGTTTGGGAGGCTGCAGCTTGGTGTCGGATCGTTCCGCAGATTACGTCAGTGCACCCGAAGGTAAAACCATTGAACTGCCCGCAAGCGCTGACGAATCCCGCTTCCGCCAGGTTATGCCCGTCCGTGATATTAATCTGGCCAATGCGGGCAAACTGTTTCCCGACGGCATTCCCACCCCGCCCGACATGACCTCTGAAATTCTGGACCAGAATTATGCGGTGGAAGAGCTAGACGGTCGCGCCTGGCTGTTGGTGAACGACGTTCCGGGCCGCTTGTGGCCCGCAGTCACTGCGTATATGTCTGACCGCCGCCTGGGCGTTGCGTTCGACAGCCCGCAGCTTGGTTTGCAGCAGAGCGAATTGGTGAACTTCAGTCTTCGCGCTCGTGAACTGGTGCAGCTTGAGGGTGAGGCCAGCGCAAGCGAACCCAAAGTACTACTACAGGTACGCATTGCACCCGGTGTTCGCCGTAAATCCACGGAAATTCAGGTGCGCAACATAGTGGTAGTCGACCAGCCCGAGGCGTTGCTGAGCTGGGACACCACCCTCGCCCCAGACTCCGCTGACTTGGAGCTGCAAAAACGCGTTCTGGCCGATATGGGCGAGTTTTTGAAAGCCGGGGAAGAGAACAAGTCCTTCTCCCGCGCGGCTTCGGGTATGACCAGCAAACCCTTGGTAAAACTGATATCCGAAAACGAGCAGGCCAGTGCCATTGAGATGCAGCTCGATTACGGTCGTGCCTGGGCGGAAGTCAGCCGCGCACTGAACGAATCGGATATGACCATCATAGACCTGAACCGCAGTGCAGGCTGGTTCCAGGTAGATTATCGCAGCGCCGACGAGCGCGAATCTGGCTGGTTCAGTTGGTTTAGTGATAAGGAAGCTCCGCGCCACACTCACACAGTGAATGTTACCGGCGGCGAACAGACGGTGCAGGTCAGCGCGGAAACCGCAGGTAACTACAGCGGTGAACAAACACCTTCCACGCTTCTTAATCGCCTGTTTGACTATCTTTATTAACGGCGACGGGCTTTATTGATGATAACCGGGCTGGCTTACGCCGGCCCGTTTCTGGAGAACCCCATGGAAAAGCGCGAAGAACTCTACGCCGGCAAGGCCAAATCGGTGCACACCACTGACGATCCCGAGCGTTTTGTACTGGTATTCCGCGATGACACCTCAGCCTTTGACGGCGAGAGAGTAGAGCAGCTGAATCGTAAAGGCATGGTGAACAACAAGTTCAACGCCTTCATTATGGAAAAGCTGGAAGCTGCGGGCATTCCTACCCACTTCGAAGGCTTGCTTTCAAACACTGAATGCCTGGTAAAAAAGCTCGACATGATTCCGGTCGAGTGTGTGATTCGCAACATCTCCGCCGGCAGCCTGTGCCGCCGTATTGGCGTAGAAGAAGGCCTGGAGCTGAATCCGCCCACCTTCGAACTGTTCCTGAAAAACGACGCATTGCACGACCCCATGGTCAACGAATCACTGGCGATCAGCCTGGGCTGGGCCAAGGCTGACGAACTGGCACAGATGAAAACGCTGACCTATAAAGTAAATGACGTGCTTAAAACCCTGTTTGCAGACGCCGGCATGTTGTTGGTGGACTACAAGCTGGAATTTGGCCGTAGCCATGGCCAGATTGTGCTGGGCGACGAGTTCAGCCCCGATGGCTGCCGCATATGGGATGCCGCAACCCGCAACAAAATGGACAAGGACCGTTTTCGCCAGGGCCTTGGTAACGTGATTGAAACCTACGAAGAAGTAGGCCGCCGTTTGGGTATGTCGTTCGACTGATACGAATTTAAAATACGGAGCATCAACTATGCGCAGATTATTCATGATTTTGGCCGGATCAGCCGTTCTAGCAGCGCCAGTGGCGCAAGCAGACGTATTAGGGCTTGGGGCTCAGGTGGGTTACTGGGATTCGGAACTGTCTGGTGACGTTGCAACCAATGGTGGCTCGGTGGACGTCAAAGACGAGCTCAATCTGGACGGTGAAAGCAGCAATCAGCTGAGCTTGTATCTGGAACACCCGGTCCCTCTGCTGCCCAACGTGCGTGTGGCTTATATCAATATCGACCAAAGTGCCAGGGGCAGTCTGAACAGTAATTTTGATAATATTCCGGCCGGCACAGTGCGTTCTGATCTGGAACTGGAACAGCTGGACCTCACCCTGTATTACGAAGTACTGGATAACTGGGTTAATCTGGACCTGGGCCTGACCGCGCGGGATTTCTCCGGCGAGTTGCTGGTGCAGAGTAGCCGGACGACAGCCGATGCGGTTGTGCCCATGGGCTATCTGGCAGCGCGTTTTGATCTGCCGTTCAGCGGTGCCAGTGTTGGCATTGAAGGCAATGCCATTGCCTACAGCGGTGACTCCCTGCACGATTTCAACGTGTACGGCCAGTATCAGTTGTCACTACTGCAGTTGCGCGCCGGCTATCGCCAAATGGCGGTGGACTACGAAGACGGTGACGACCGCTTCGATGTAAAAATTGATGGCCCGTTTGTTAGCGCTGGCGTGGTGTTTTAAGGAGAAAGTCTGTTGAAAATTCTGGTCACCGGTAGTGCCGGTTTTATTGGTTTCCATCTTGCGCAACGCCTGCTGGATCGCGGCGACGAAGTCATCGGTGTTGATAACCTGAATGACTACTACGATGTGAACCTGAAAGAAGCCCGCTTGGCAAGACTAACGGGCAAAGCCGGCTTTACCGAAGTACGCCAGAATATCGCCGACCGCGACCTTATGGCTGCGCTCTTTGAAGAGCACAAACCCGAGCGTGTAGTGCATCTGGCGGCCCAAGCGGGGGTGCGCTATTCCATCGAAAACCCCCATGCCTATGTAGACGCCAACCTGGTAGGCTTTATGAATATTCTGGAAGGCTGCCGCCGCAACGATGTGCAGCATCTGGTGTATGCGTCCAGTAGCTCGGTTTACGGTGCCAACGAAGCTATGCCGTTCTCGGTGCACGACAACGTAGACCATCCGCTTAGCCTCTACGCTGCTTCGAAAAAAGCCAATGAGCTGATGGCCCACACCTACAGCCATCTGTACAACTTGCCCACCACCGGGCTGCGCTTTTTTACCGTGTACGGTCCTTGGGGCCGGCCCGATATGGCGCCGTTCATCTTCACCAAGAAAATTCTGGCCGGCGAGCCGATTGACGTATTTAACCACGGCCATCACAAACGCGATTTCACGTATATCGACGATATCGTGGAAGGCGTGGTACGCACTCTGGATCAAATCGCGCAACCGAATCCACAATGGAGCGGCGCGCAGCCAGACCCAAGTACCAGCCGCGGGCCTTATCGTATCTACAACATTGGCAGCAACAATCCGGTGGAACTGGCGCGGTTTATTGAAACCATCGAACAGTGCACCGG
>Ga0307971_1001077_pt1 | contig 13878 bp, 15 predicted proteins | sample OrgLakmetagen714_FD_201820 | JGI IMG/M metagenome (GOLD analysis project Ga0307971, IMG submission 201820) | Saline water microbial communities from Organic Lake, Antarctica - #714 | ecosystem: Environmental > Aquatic > Non-marine Saline and Alkaline > Saline | place: Antarctica: Organic Lake... | reverse complement strand
TGATTTCTTGAAAATAACGCCATCTTGATCCCAGAGTTCAACCACAATCACGGGGGCATCTTCATCGACATCCTCTTCCTCCTTCCCTTGGCCATTATTGCCGTCTCCAGCAGCAGCAGCAGCACCACCACCACCAGCACGGCGGTTGCTGCCGGGTGGGTTCAAGGGAATGTTCACGGTATTGCCGGGTGGGAAGCGAGGGTTGAGGGTTTTGTGCACCGCTTTGGAGCGAACCATTTCGGTACCGCTTGACACGTGGCGCACTACATAGAGGGGGTCGGCGAGACCGTTGGAATCCGCGTCGTCACGCAAACCTTGGGCGCTGGTCACTGAGAGCTCCACCCAAAAGTCGTGCGATGTCATATGAGGAGGCGGTACAGCGGATGGCGCAGCTTGCGTCAACAATTCAACGCTGCTCCTGTTGCTGTCATCATCGCCTTCTTCTTCACTGTTGATCACTTCAGCATTTACTTTGTTGTTGCCAGAATAATGAGCAACATCGTCACCATCATTGGAACTGGAATCAAGGAGAAGGCGCGCTTGGTCGTAAGCACCGTGGCGATAACCTAGACTGAACGCACGCAGACGCTCCACGCATGCTCCTAGGGCCTCGAGGGAAACCTCTTCTTCCTCGTCCTGCTGCTGTGCGCTCGTACCACGAGGATTCAATTTTGCAGACCTGCTCGCAAACGCCATTAGCGCGGCTTCGGCACACTCCACGCGTTGCACAGCTGCACCTCTTGACTCCTCTTCCTCCTCTAATGATGATGATCCATGCTCGCTCTCAGTGACAGTGTCTAGACCAAAGGCATTGCGGGTATGCAGATCTCGGCTGTGGCAGGCCTCTCTCACCAAGTCCGACAGCAGCACTACTCCTTTCCCCACGCCTGCGTCGAGATGCATGAAGAGCTGAATGGCTTCGAAACACGACACTGCCGTCGTAACCTCAGCCTCATCGTCTTCGTCGTCGTTGACTCCAGAAGATGCCCTCACCAGCGATGCCTCTACAGCAGAGGCCTCCGAATTGGCAGCACTTGTAACAGCGACGTAATGAGATGCCGCTGCCTCGCGAGCTTCGCGTTGAGCCTGTTGTTTGGCTTGATCAACGGCAGCGGCAAACTCGTTTTCAGCGACTAGAGCCCCGGAAGCGTGGCCGATGCCAAACCCGAGGTCCTTTCCCAGAGCAAAGCCATGATTGAAGAAGGAGACCTGTTGTGGTTGTGGCGCCAAGGGAGATGGGACAGAAAAGAGGCTCATAAGAGGGTGGGCGAATGAGCTCTTGAGAGGAAGCACAGGGAAAGAATCTTCTCATTTGTTAAAGAATAGGCGAATTGGGATGTGCTGAGAGAATTAAAGCATTAAAGCCGTTTGTCGGTCTTTCAACTCACCCTTTCTAAAAAGCTTTTGAGTTCGGCCAACGATATGAGCCCATCGCCGTCGTGGTCCATCTCTCCCATTTTGGACTTGATGGTCGCCAACATGCGCGCCTCGTCCTCGGCGCCCACACTCCCACCGCCACCTCCCGTGATGTCTCCACTAGTGGAATCCCTAAACCCCAGCGAGCTTCGCACGCCTCGGCCTTTGATCGGGTCACCCACCGCTGCGAGGAGCTCGTCGATGGTAATGGTGCCACTCTGATCGGTGTCAAGCTCACGGAAGAGTTCCTTGGCCCGCGCATCCACGTCCTTGGTCTGCTTCATCTCGAAGTTAAACGAGACCTCTTGCGCGGTGGCCGCTAATCGGTCCGCCATGGCCTTTTGAAGGTCAGTGCGCAAGAAGGCGTCGACCTGGTTGTTTTTATAGGGAAGGACGCGCATAGAGAAGCAGAACATCAAGGGGGGCGCTTATGGCGCAGCCTCAAAAACACAGGTGGACAAAAGCTGGATGGTAAAAGAAGGTAAAGAGGGCGATGGCAAACGAGAAAGCGGTCATGTCTGCTAGCCTATTCAATCGAGCTTTGGAGCAACTAGGGTTTCGTTTTCTGTTCTTCTTCACCTCTCGCAAAGTGCGCAAATGGGCATCGACGCCACGCCAATCGAGCATCACAGAGCTATTGCTGCGGTGGTAGGGATCTACCGCGGCCGACTCCAGATAATCGTGCACCTGAAGGTCGCATCACACCCATTCAAAGAGAAAAGTAAGAGACGAGTTCGTGTGCGTCTTAGTTCATACTATACACGTGCCTAAACAAAACGCACCGTGGTAGCTTGCCCTTGCCCGGGGCTATTTGTCGGTGGGAGGAAAGCTGAAATCGATTCGTGCAGTGCTGCGCCACCTGCCGATTGCACTTTACGCCAGCTCTGCATCTCCTTGAGGAGTGCCCGTCGCGTCACGCGCCCGTGCGCGCCGCCTCCCGTGATCTCCACCACCACGCGCTGCGCTAAAGCTTCAATGTCGTCCATCGGTAAAGGCACTGCAGGAGGTGAACTGTCAGCTGGAGGCGCTGGGTTGGGCAGTGGTGCTTGGGGCATTTCCTCTTTGGCTTCACGCTTGTAGGAGGAAGCTTTTGACGGCTCGCCGAATCGTTCGAGGTCTGAGATCACTTCATCAGCATGCTGCCCGTACATGTGGCGTTTCAAATATTCAGCGCTCTTGAAGCTCTTGCCCGAGTACGGGTCTAGAAACGCGGGCACCCACACCTGATCAAAGAAGGGTTCGTTAAAGGAAGATATCATATCGTCAAGAACATACACGCTACCTGGTCCGGAAAGTCTTTCTTATACTATACGCAGCAACAATTGAATGCTAACATATCTATGAATGAAGATCACGTGCACGCAAAAGCAGATTGGTTAGCACCTGCATTTGCGAAGATTGCTTCCCTCCGTGGGTTGAAGCCCGCTGAAGGAGCGGTGCTACGTCCACGCCGAACTGTGCCAGCATGGTTGACGCAGCTGCGAGGGTGGTTTGGCAGTCTCGGAGCTCACGCCCTTGGCCTTGGCGGCGCGATAGCTTGGTTCGAGCAGCATCGAGAGCTAGCCGCTCGGTAGCCAGCTCCGCCTGAGCTGCCTCGAGGGATTTCGTGACCGTCTCCTGCACATGTAGCAAGTACTCAATAGTGAGCTGCGCGAAGCCAAATGCCTTCTGCAGAAGCTCAGGGCTTGGTGGATCGCGCGCATCGCCAAACGCGACATTGTTTACAAGTCCTTGAATGTCTTGCACGGCTGCTGCCGAAGGACTCTGCGCAACCGCCTCAACCTCACGTGCAGCTCCAACAGCAGCCCAATCTAGCGGGCGGGTTCGCGGTCGGAAAGAGACCATCTTTCTTATTTAGTTGTGATTTGCTATATTGAAGAGAAAAAAGAATGTTCGCATAGCAAATAACGAGAAGTTCGCGCTACAGCTTAAGAGCGTTGTTTCGGAATGGCGCTGCTGCGCTGCTCTGTTTCAGTCCAACGGTTTGCGAGCTTCTTCTTTCTGCTTTTTCTTCTCATCATCCATCTTCACAATGAATTGTGCTCTAGTATAGTACAATATACAATAGATTTCCCCGGTTTGACATTTTTTCTCGAGAAAGAGAAAACAACATCTTTCATTGATTCATTGACATTGTAAAAAGTAGAGTGTAGAGCTCCGTAGTATCTGTAGCTGCTTGGAGGTCTAAGGGCTAAGCTTGACCAACATTCCTCACGTTGATTAGTCTTGGCTTTGTGATTCTTCCCTCTCGCAACATACATTGTTTTAAGCATCATCATCTCATCATCATATCTGTAATCGTTCAGAGCAGTAAGTAGATTTAGTCGCTGCAATCATGAGGGAAGATCAAGCCAAGTTGCCTTGGTGCCGTAAAGGTGGTGTCATGGTTTCAGTAGACAACCTAGGCGAAGAAGGTTTTGGGTGGCCGTCAGCTAGCGGCACCAGTACGGGCAGGTTCGTGCGGCTATTTCCTCTTTCCTTTGATTTCAATGTGGTGACCGTGCTCCTGTTGTACAATGTTTTTTTGTAATCACAGCAATTTCCTACTTTGGAGCGGGAAAGGCCACGACAAAGTGGCTGCGTCGAAAGGCTCTTCAATGTTGGGCGATGCTTGGATTGCCACGACCGAAAGCACCGATTCTTCATTGATGGGTGACGTGTCCTTTGCCGAATGGAAGCGAGTGCCGTTGGACCCGAGCGCCTCACCCGACGGGCGATGGAAAAGCAACGGGGACGTGTTCCCCGGCTACTTTTTGGCTTTCGGCGGGGATGACTTGCACGGCTTTCTCAACGATTTGTGGGTGATGCCGTTAGCCCATGCCCTCGGGGTCGCGGGTTCGAATGACACTACCACCACTAGTGGTGCCAAGGATGCTTCGGAAGAGGGAGCTTCAGCAGAAGTGGAGGGCGCGGTTGCGGACGAAAGCTCAACCAAGCCCGCAACGGCCAGTGCTAACGAAGAGGCTATGGTAGCTTGGGGGCAGCCTCAACTCCAAAAAGATTCTGAGCTCCCACACGTGCGTCGCGGCCACACCGTAACGGTGCTTCCCTCGAGCCGGCTGTTGGTGGTCGTTGGGGGGCGCAAAAAGCACGAAGTTTGCTTGCACGATGCCTGGGTGCTGCCATTGCCCAAAGGAGAGCTCGCCACGCCCGAGGGCAAGACCGAAGGACTGGGTTGGGACCAATCGGCGTGGGTGGAGATTGAGGGAGTACCCGGTGAGTGCCGTTGGGGCCACGCGGCCACTCAAGCCACCGACCCCATCACCAACACCGAGTTCGTTGCCATTTTCGGGGGACGCAAATTTGACGGCCCTTCCGGCCTGGTGAGTTTGGTTGCATGCGATGCGTATATTTTTTATCTTGATATGAAATCCGCACGTGATGGATATAGTCTCCTTTACTCCAGCCTCCTTCCTGCGCTCTCTTAAGAGTAGTGCGATTGATACCATGACTGCGACCCCCCGCCATCTTTGTTAACATAGAGCCCTGTGTTTGTGCACGTGTGCTTTATTATATCTTATTGCTTCACACCTCTTTTATTTTATTTTATTTTATATGCCTCGCTAGGACGACCAATCGCCCGAATTACTCTCATCCTACGACTACAACAACGAGCTCTGGCTCTTGTCCGTATCTCCCGCGACGCAAACTACCGCAGGCACGACCACTACGAGCAGTGCTGTGACCGCAACCTGGACGCTGGCTGCCACTGGAGATGGACCTGTGCCAGTGAAGCGCGATCACCACTCTTTAAGCTTTGACGCGTCCTCTAATGTGGTATATTTGTTTGGCGGGCGCACCTCGCCGAACATGGCGGCTCCGGACGCGGCCCTGCATGACCTGTGGAAGTATTCGCTGGCTTCGCAGTCCTGGACGCAGGTAGGTGTTCGATTGCCCTAAACGTGAACTAAACATTGTCATAGGTTTGATTGGATCTACTAGCGCCGTGAAGTGAATCTAAATCATCTTCGATTTGGTTCCTATTCCATATCTATGCTTCTCCTTTGCATCTTGATCGACTGTATAGTCTTGAGCGCTTTTCAATGGCTCCTAACCTCTGACTTTTCTGCACCTCTTTCTTTCAATCTTGACTGCTATCTTGTGTGTGTGTGCTGTAGCTTCACCCTGTAGGCAAGTCCCCTGACAGCCGTTACCTGCACATGGCGGCGTTTGCCTCTTCGCAACTCGTGGTGTTTGGTGGGGAGCACATCGACTCTCCTGGTGCCTCGAAAGCTGACCACAAGCTCAACGATCTGTGGTCCTATTCCACGCCCGACAACGCGTGGCACTTGCTGAGCAAAACCGACTGCCAATGCACCACTGCCACTAACATGCGCTTGTCAGCGAGCTTGGTCAACGAGTACATGTGGTCGTGCCTGGTGGTGGGCGCTTTCTTCGCGCTGTGGATGGTCTGGTTCAACCACCGCGCAGGCCGGGGCGGCGGGGACAAAATCTTCGACTACTGCCGCCCTCGGATACAAACCCCTGCTGAACGCGCAGCTGTGGCTGCGGCTGCTGCTTCGAAGAACGGTGGCAGTAAATCCTCGGCACCACATGTCGTGGTGGTGGAAATGGCGGGAGATTTGGCCTCCAAAGCAGTTGGCTCTGCAAACCGAAAGAAGGGCTACCAGGCCATCAATTAAGTGCTACTAGCTACCGGGTTTTCTCGTTTCTTGTTACTTGCGAGCTCTTAAATTATGAATTCTAGATGTTGGAATTCAATAAGTCCCAATGCCAATTGCTATCAACCGCCTCAATATTTTACTCGTCTCTAATCTCTGTGATCTTAATATAGATTTGGCTTTTGGTCATTTGGTTTGGCCATCTGGCTAGCTGTAACCTGTAAGCTGCTCTGCTCTAAACTCTTGATTACCCTCTTTGGAATTCGATCTATGATTGCAAATTGAACTTGCCGCGACGTGCGACTTGGCGTGTACGTGGCACGTGTATATTTTATATTTGAATACATACTACACTAGTGTCTACGACCTATGTAAGATTTAAGAAAAATAATTACGCCCGCTGGATATTGAGTTTTATGCCTTAATTCTAGATTCCAACCACGAGCTCAAGCATTCGAGCGCCATCTCCCATCCTCATCCTTCGCTCGAAGTCAAAGCACTACACGGCATGTATCCCGCGCTTCAGCACCACCAGCAGCGGCGACGTCACACGTACAGGCCTTCCATGTACTGGCCAATGGCGTATGCCGCATACGCCGCCAGCATACCGTGGCTGGCCATCGTAAGCCCCGATTTGAGCACCTGCCCCGATGTTTGCGCCGTAAAAGTACCCGCCTAGAGTTCACGCGCACATGCAAATCGAAATTAAGTGAATCCCAAACAGCACAAAAGCTGAACGATGTACAAAAGGTGAAAGGCATGTATGCTCTTTCCTTTGCTCATCGCTATACATTAGAGACAACTTTAGACAAAAAAGTTGCCGACATGCTAAACGAAATTGACGCGAGGGTTGACACACGACAAAAAAAAACGTGTGCGTTGAGCGAAAATGCAAAATTGTTACCAGAGCGCCGAGGAGGAACATCGTCAGCGCCGACGCAAAAATGGAGAAGATGAAGGGGGAATGAGGGTACCATGACAGCAGCAACGAAACGCGTTCTTTCAGCAAAAAGATGAGCAATGGCACCGAGCCAAATAAAATAAACGACGCCGCCGTGACAAGCCCCTTCATGGCCGAGTTGCTCTAAGATTAAATGAGGAATTGAATTGAAATTGAAAGGCGATAAATAAAAGGGTGAGCCACCAGATTAGCAAATAGAAAGCTCGAGCGAGAATGCAAAGTTGCATGCATGCCTCGAGTAACATAGGCAAGAGGGCAGCTGCGAATTTACATCGTTTGCATCAGCGTGATTGCGAGCGCGCAAGAGAAAGGATGTTGCGTAGGAGAAGATAACCAAACAGAGGCAATAGCACAAGAGTTATGCAACCAACCAACCTCGCTCTCTGGTGGGGCCACTCCGTTGCAGTGCTGCATGAGCTCCTCCGCAAATGGGGTCTCGTATTTCGATATTCTTTCCACTAATTCCTTGGCGTCACTGGCCTTGAAGCCGCGCTCCTCGACATAAACCGCCACCAGCGCCTTCTTTTGGGCCTCCGGCTCCGCTGCCACCAACTTACGACGCCTCACCAGCTCCATCACCGCGAAGTCCTGATGCATTCATAGGCAAATTGGCACAAAAATGACTCAATCATGCTGCGAAGAGCCCGCCTAGAGACCGTCGACCAGAAAAAAATAGCCTCAACTAAAGAGAGGATTCGCCTTCTAAAAACTGGAGAGAGAGAGATGTTGAAATAGGAGCAAGCGCAAGCCCTCACCTGCTCGGCTTTATCTGAAATGAAGTCGCCCATGCCCATGCTGATAGCGTCTGCAATCAAATTCGCCACTCCCTGTTTTGATAACCACCGTAAATCATTGACATCATAAGAAAGAGAATGGCCGCGCACGAAAACGCATCTTGAAGAGCACATGTGCAGGTAGGCTGTGACCGGCTCACCATTGTGACAATAGTCGAATGATCTTTGTTCGCGCCGCTAGCAGCACACACGATGGCGAACGTTGTGATGATGCCATCCATGCCGCCGTACACCATGCTCTTCAGGTACTCACCACCCGAAGAGGCAGACTCGCTTTGATAAATATTAAGTAAGACATAAAGAATGAGTGGAAGTGCTTGTTAGCTCATCGTTCGCCAGCCACGAGAACATCAAGAGATTTAAGCATGGTTGCGGTATATAAAATGGAATGAACAAGGAATTTTGCTAGACAAACTCGTGATTTGCGCGCGAGTATGGTTGCAGTAGCCCACCAAAATACGCGATTTCACACAACGAATTCCAAATTGAGGAAGTTTCATTGTAACATCTCACCTCATGGTACCGCGCTCAAGTCTATTCTTCGAAGTAGTTCAATGTATATTCCTCGATATTACAGCGCGTCTTCAGGTCACTCTACGTTCTCACGAGCGTGCTCCGGTCCCACACACAATGCGAGGAGGCGACACAGACTGAGAGGTGAAGAAAGTGGTGAAGTGGCACGTTAGGTGCGTACTGTATGTAGTATGTAGAGAATCTTACGAATCCGTAGGTTTTCGAATATTCAACTCCTTCTTTTTTGTTTTCCCCTGCTTTTTGTGGCTTTTTCCACTTTTCTGCCATCGTTCTTTGTTCATTTGTTCTTTCGTTTCGTTGTTTCGTTCTCTCTTCTTGTGCCAAGCAATTCCCACCAGTTCCCGGCTTCCCGGTTCACGCCCTTCCTGGACTCCCTTTTTGGTGGTTAACGGCTCACGCGTTTACACCACAGGCTAGCTAGTATCTAGCTAAGCTTTGGTCGATTGCTACGCCTGGGAGTGACAGTAATCGATGGTTGATTAGAGCCAGTACAAGTCTCAGCTGGGATTCAGTCTACAAATTATACATCTTACGTGTTCAATTCACAGTTATAGTTGTCGTACGTACGGAAGTAAGCAGATCCATCATGGACCCAGAGGCCATCGTAAACGAAAAGGTTCAGGACGCGAAGGACTTGAAGGAGGGGCTGCAGTTGGACTTGGTAGAGCTCGGGTTAGTCTCGATGCCGCGCCAGATATTACGTCTTCGAAAATTGCGAGTCCTTAATTTGCGTGCAAATGCACTCACTATGCTGCCAACTGATCTATGCGAAACGCTCCATGACCTCGAATTCCTAAACCTCAGCAACAATAAGCTGCAGAATTTGCCCGAGAACGTCTCTAGTTTGACGCACTTGCGCACTTTTCTACTGCAGTACAACGAGCTAGCAGAGTTGCCGTCGGGCGTTGGCCGGCTTCCCCTCTTGTCTGAGCTGCGGCTCGACCACAATTTGCTGGTAAGGCTTCCCGACTCGTGTGGCCGCTTAGCGTCGCTCAAAGTGCTAACGTTAAGCGACAATCGCTTAGAAGACGTACCGCAAGCGTTAGTGGGCGCAAAAGCCCTGGAAAGCCTAGACTTGCATGAAAACCCCAGCTTAGACTTGGAGCAATTGCCAGAGCAGCTGTTGCGGCTCCACGAAATGTACGGGTTGTTGCACAGCAAGGCCGCGAGGCGAAGAGTGATCAGCCGGGCCCTAGGGGTGCGACCTGCAGTCCGAGCAGCGGTGCGAGAAGAGCTGCTTGTAGTGGAAGCGGGAGGTCCTGGAGCTACGAGCGACGCACATGCTATTGGCGCGGCGGCCAATCGATGAAAAGTGGAGCCGCGTAAGTGGAGCGCACTCATAGCTCACCGTATTGCGATTGGCTTCCGACATTCAAAACGTAATCGATATCTGTGCTCCTAAAGCCTTAAACGTAACACTTCACAAGGCCCTTCTGCCCATGTTTACTTCTTCACAGCACGGCGTTTTCATAACTCATTCAGCCATTGGATGACCTCTGCCTTTGCCCTTTCTTTACTAATTACCATCAGCATTACCACTCCCGAATTCTTCTAGAAAACATAATTATTCCCGAGAATGAATTCATAATTCCTTATTCGTTATTCCGAGGTGCGACGGAACAATCGCTGCCTCTCAAATATTTTTCTGAACCGGCCTTATCGCTCGAATGAGTTGGCCGATGGCGGGTTCAAAGAGCGGATTGGGGGCTAAGTGTAAGCTCACGAATCATCCGCCCTAATGGCGATAGGCCACACGAGAATAGAAAGCACGTCCCACGGGCACGGGCATTCGAGAACCCAAAAGGAAAGCTGCTATGCGACGTTCAAGCCGCCAATTCTTTAGAGCTCTTCTTTAGACTTTCTGCTGCTCCTTTGAGCATCTTTGATCAGTGGGAGCTGATTGAGGAGCTCCTCCGCAGCTTCCCACTCGACCAGGTTTCCATTGCCAAGTGAGTCCGGGATCCCTTCCAACCCCTGTGCTGCGCCCATCACCATGCCAATTGCCACAGACCGACTCGCCGTGTCTCCGCCCACTTCTGCGTTCATCCGCACCGCGCTCATGAAATCACCCTCGTACTTGGCGATGAAGTACACGGCGCCTGGCAAGGTGCCTTCGGTAGGGCTCGCTTTGCCTACTTTAATAGGCTCCGTCTTCCCGACATCCCACAACCGCGCCATGGAGGTCAAGGCAAGGTCGTCGGCAAACTCTTCCTTGCTCAGAGCAGAGGATGAATCCATTGCCTCGTCTGCTTTCGCTAAGCCCTGGGCGACTTTAGTGCGCACAAAGTCTGAGGTCGAGGGCAGTGCTGCTACTTGCTCAATCGCTTGCCGAGGCGAGAGGGACTCATGAATCACCCGGTAGGTCACCCGCGAGAAAAACTCAGCACCCATGTGAGCTGTAGACTCCCGATGCGTAAACATGGCCACTTTCGCGAATCGAACCACATCTTCTTCGGAGTCGAAGACCCCAAAAGCAGGCGCACTGCGCAGGGACATGGCATTGCTCATGCCTCCCAGTTTCGAATGCGGCACCCCCTGCTGCACCTGCTGCAGCGTTTGTTTGGTTTGCGTGCACATCCACGACCGCCAGGTGGTCAAGAGGCTCGACTGCCAGCGTGGAATGAGCTCATTGAGGTCGAACGCCGCTGACAATGGTTTCCCTGAGGTCGCAACGCCAGCGAGGTGCTGAAGCATCAGCAAGTTGTAGTCTCCGTAGTCGGTCTGCTCACCAGCACCTTTCGCTGGACCGCGGCCATTGCCATTGTGGAAGTTCCTCTGGATTAGACGAAGTATTGAAGCTCGGGTTCAGATAAGAAAAGCAAGGCTACTAAAGGCTATCATCCAGCATCTTTTGATGCGTCGTTAGGCTCTTCAGTTGCAAGGATGGGGAAGGTATGCAATTGAGGACGTAGTTTGCAGCACAAACAGAGGTATTGGAGAAGATGGCACTTCGATGAAGCGTTACTCAATGCTACACCATTACCTGGCCCCAGCCCACGCCGTGAGTCTGGCCGCCAGTTTTCTCGCCAGGAGCGTAGTACTTGTCGATCTTGCCGTAAAACTTCTTAATCTTCACGGCGTCATACTCGTAGTGAGTCGAAAGTGCGAGCGCGTCAGCTACAAGCGATCCGAGAAAAGCACCTTTCAAGCGTGACTCTTGAGAAGGCTTCGCGTCGGCGCCAGCTGCATTAGCAGCCTGAGCCGATGCCATGTGCAGCATCATCGAAACCGGAACAAAGACGCGCATTTTAGATGGTCCACGAATACCTAACGAGTGCGTCAGAAATTGCGTCAGCGCCATTTTCAAAATTCAGGAATTTTCTGGAAAGTTGACGTTCGGAAAATTGGTTTTCTTCCGATGATATTTCACCTGCACATTGCACTATGCCCTTTCGAGACACTCAGGACTCAAGAGCCAAGAGCGCAGCGCCGAATCCCCACACCGACCCACACCGCCGGCGAACAAGAACTAAATATTTTATTATACTCTCAGCGCCAGAATCATAAACCCAGAAGTACGCGCGGAATTCTTATAGATAATTTACGCGCGGATAAGACCAGGATACTACGACAACCCGTCCCAGGTCCCAGAAGGGCCGGAACTAGAGAGCGCGTAGATATCACTTAACCGACAGTGATGATATAAAGTATAAATCGAACAGTTAACCTGCATTTCCAAATTCCCCATCTCAAGTGGGGTGCGGCTGGCGGCCTTTGTAGACTTGTGCCTCCATCGCTTTCAGGCCGTAAGATGGGTGCATGAGCTTCGATTCGGTGGGAAGGTCGTCTTCGGCCATGAAGCTCCGCGTCGCGTGTTCGTGGTTCTCGATCTAGAATACAATTCAAATGCGCCACACAAGAAAATGCACAACGGGATAAATTATTCAGACGGTGGGAAGTGGAGTGGGTAGACGAAGACCTTGAAAAGTACACTACGGACCCCAAAGAAACCAAAGAAAGTGGTGCAGTATTGTGAGATCGAATTATGTGCGAGAGAGCTTACACTAATCTACAAATACAGTTGCAAGTGCTTACCGCTTTGGACTGGCGGTCTACCACGATGGACATGCCCAAGTACATGTCTTGCCCCGAACTCAGCTTGTTCCACTTCATGATGTTGGGCACTGAGGAGCCGTATCTGGATAGGAAGAGGAAAACAGATAATGTGAGATACTACATAGAGGACTGGGTTCAAAACGTGCCATAACACATATTGCACAGAACGCCAGCCCTTCCTCTTCTTCATCTTACTTGGTCGCGATGCTCCTCAAGCTGTCTCCAGGCGCTACGAAATGTTTGGTTTCTCGCACGGAGCCTTCGCTGGCGTTGTCTCCCGGCGACACCGCGGCCGACCACAGCCATCGCCGGATGTGCCCATCGGCCCCGCCCGTGAGCAACTGCACTGCGTCGAACTAGTGTACATGTATAGGGACACACACACACAAAGGCATGGGTTCACGAGTCAGAGCAAGAAGACCACCACGCACACACAGGAAAGCGCGCCAGTCAAAAGTAAGCGATGTATCACGCGTGCTTAATTCGTGCTCATAACGTGAACTCGACCACGGACCTGCATGAGGAGCACGGGAGTGTTGGGGGCATGGGCTTGAAAGGACTGCACCGGCCTTCCCGTCATCACGTCCAAGATCCGCACAAAGCCGTCGGCGCCCCCTGTAACCACTCGAATGGCGTCGCACTGCAAGGACCAGACCCTCCCTGTATGCGCCTGTAAGTCCCACATGCATCTCTTTTCCGCGATGTTCCAAATGAACACCTGAGGACGAGAAGTAGACAGAGAGATAGAGTCCTCAGCATACAGTGCGTGGAGGCCACACTGAAGGCAGGTTTTCAAGAGAATATCGATGATAAAGACCGCGGATACAAAGTACTGGAAGAATTACAAGAGAAGGAGGAAAGAGTGGAGAAGATTACCATCAGCACAAGCATGTAAAAGACACGGTATGTCGCTTATACTTCTGATAGATATTCGTGTCCACCTCATACCTTCCCATGCGCGTCACCGCAAGTCAACTCGCTGCCATAGTACTGCAGAGCTGTGATTCCGTGCACGCGTATCCGCCCCTCTGGCCCTGGGTCTCTCTTCATGAATTGCCGCACGTTGAGCTCCGCCGCGCCCTCTCGAGCTAGGATGTGCCCGTCTAATCTCTCCGCCTCGTGCTGAGCTGTCTCGACATCCTCGCCTTCGAATCGGTGCAATTTCGCTAATCGAGCTGCTAAAGCTTCGTCTTCACTGATGGGGCCCTGGAAGAGTGGATGGTGCAATATGATTGTATCACACTGGTAAAATCATACTGTAAAATGATAACATTATAGCACGAAATGCGACCAAAAGAATGCACCAGCGGTACTTCAGGAGTAAAGTTGCAATCCCTGAAATTGTCTACGTGTACATACAATCCTACCAATCACCTTGGCGTAATCGGGGGCGTCTTCGGAGCGTTGGTGCTTCACTCGCAGCACGCAACGGCACCGAGCCCATTTCGGGTCCTGGCCATCGGGGCCGATCCACACCGTGGCCTGCCCCGCGAAC
>Ga0307971_1001062_pt1 | contig 13954 bp, 9 predicted proteins | sample OrgLakmetagen714_FD_201820 | JGI IMG/M metagenome (GOLD analysis project Ga0307971, IMG submission 201820) | Saline water microbial communities from Organic Lake, Antarctica - #714 | ecosystem: Environmental > Aquatic > Non-marine Saline and Alkaline > Saline | place: Antarctica: Organic Lake... | reverse complement strand
CTCAACCGCAAAGCGATCTTTCAAAAGAAGGCGATTCGGCAGTCCCGTCAGCGAATCATGACCAGCATCATGGCGTAGCATCTCCTCCCTGGTGCTCCGCTCGCTAAAGTCACTCAGTATCAGTGTGTAATAGGCTTCAGAGGAAGCACTTGGTTCCACCTTGGTCAATGCTGCCCAGGTCGTATGGATCCCCCCTTGCGCATCGCGCATCCACAGCTCGCCCCGCCAGCTGGAATTCGATTCCAGGATCGGCCAGATAGTCGAGGCAAACACCCCTTCAGAACGACTCTTATGGGTGATTTCGTCAACTCGTCGCCCTATCCACGATGCTTTATCGTCTTTAACAATCCGTTCGAAGGCTTCGTTGACATCCCGAATCACCCCGTCCGCGTCGGCAATAACGATCGCCTCACCGGTGAAACGATATCCCGTCGACCACCGCTGCAGTTGACTCTCGCGTTCAAGTCTCTCTGTAACATCTCCAAATGTTGCAACAACCCTCGGCTGATGAGTCCCCTCCCTGCTACCAAGTGGCATCGGTCGGGAATTAATCGAAATTCAGCGACGCGCTTGCCAACGGGGGGTATAGACACCCATCAACACATGACTACAGGGCTCTCCGATCAGTAGCGTCACCATAATCGGATGCGCCTCCGCCGGAAAAGGCGTTCCGTCAGGATAGACGGCGGCCCAACGAGGGTCGCGGGACACACGGCCGTTCAATTCATCGTTGCTCAACCCCAGAATTTCTGCGGTCCGGGAGTTGTGGGCTAAGATCTCACCCTCAGCACCATGGACGATGACACCTTCTCCAGGCTCCCCACCGCAACTCGATACAGAACCTCGCTTTCAGCCAGTGCGTCTTCAAGCTGGCGCTGGACTGTGACATTACGTGACGTGGTGTGGAGCTCAATAACCTCTCCTTCATCGTCCACAATCGGCTGCGTCAAGGTCTCGAACCAGATGTATTCTCCATCAGCACGGCGAATTCGGTATCGAATCAGGATATTGCCATCACCCGTAAACGCTGTTTTATGCGTTTCGTTTCTGATCGACTCAACATCGTCCGGATGGAAAAGATCATAAGGATCGGCCCCGACGAGGTCGTCCGACAAATAACCAAGGATTCTCTTGACCGAGGGGCTTACCCACAGATAACGACCGTCCGGTGCATGGAGCGCAACCATGTCGCTCATGTTCTCTGCGACACGTTTATAGATGTTGTTACTCGAATCCATCTTTGATGGTCGGCCTCACCTGTTAGTATTCAATCATTACTTGCCACCCAAAACGTACCTGATTGACCAGAAAAATCCAGTAGGCCTGATTTCGGGCAGGCATCTAAATTGTTGGTGCTTGCTCTTTATCGAAAGCACGGTGGCGACCAAGCCTTTGAACTGGCTTTGCCTGAATAGTTGCCAGGCAACCCAACAAAACTTGTCAAAAGCTGATCACCCCCTTTAAACGCTCCGTTTTTATTCTCAAATCCTCTAAGTATACCCACTCTGGCATGACGCATATCAACTCATCGCCGTGACAGGCTACTAATATTGTTCGGATAGCCAACAACCCGAACAGGTGCTCGATGAAACTCTCTGATCTCACTCGACCACCGCAGCAGGAACACCTGCCGGGAACTGGTCCCGTCACCCGCTACCGGCCGAAATATCAGAATCTGCTGCCACCCTGTAATCAGGCCTGTCCGGCCGGAGAAGACATCCAGGGCTGGCTGTCGCTGGTTCAGGACGGCCAGAACGAATTAGCCTGGCGAAAGCTGACCGAGATAAATCCGCTTCCAGCGATACACGGCCGAGCCTGTTATCACCCCTGTGAATCGGGCTGCAACCGCAGTGAGGTCGACAGTCCGGTAAAGATTCATGCCACCGAGCGCTATCTGGGTGATCTGGCAATCGAACAGCAATGGCAGTTCACCCCGATTGAGCACTCCACCGGGCGGCGTGTGCTGATTATCGGCTCTGGCCCGGCAGGACTATCCGCCGCCTATCACCTGCGGCGCCAGGGGCATGAGGTGGACATCTTTGAAGCACAGGACAAACCCGGCGGTATGATGCGTTATGGCATTCCTGCCTACCGGTTACCGCGTGCCATTCTTGACGCCGAAATTGATCGCATTCAAAACCTGGGGGTTCGCATCGAGTGCAACCGACGGGTCGAGGACATTCAACAGGCCAAAACCGAAGGGAACTACGATGCTATCTTTGCTGCCGTGGGTGCTCCTCTTGCTAGTCAGATAGACATCCCCGCACGTGATGCTGCCAAGGTACTCGATGCCGTTGGTTACCTTAAAGAAGTGGAAGCAGGTGAGGCTCCGCTGTTGGGTCGCAAGGTCGCCGTGTATGGCGGAGGCAATACCGCCATGGATGCGGCCCGCACTGCCCGACGGCTCGGTGCCAGTGAAACTATGATCATTTACCGACGTGACCGGGAACACATGCCCGCCCATGATTTCGAGGCACAGGAAGCCATTGACGAAGGCATCACCTTCAATTGGCTCAGTACCATCACTGACGTAAGTGAAGACCAGATTCAGATCGAAAAAATGCAGCTGGATGAAAACGGTCGACCACAACCGACCGGCGAATTTGAAACCCTGGATGCCAGCGCGGTTATCCTGGCACTGGGCCAGCAGATCGAAGCCGACCTGTTCCAAAACATCGATAGCGTTGTAATCGAAGACGGTGCAGTCGTGGTGGATGAACACTTCATGACTCCATCCGGCGGTATCTTCGCCGGCGGTGATCTGACCCCCGGCACCCGCTCGGTCACTTTTGCAACCGGTCATGGTCGCAAAGCCGCGCACCATATCAATGCCTGGTTAAATGGTACTCAGTGGTTCAAGCCGGTCAGCCCACCACTCGTTACCTACAATGATTTGCACCTGTGGTATCACACTCAGGCAGACACCAAAGCTCAGCATGAGCTGTCACCCACTGATCGTGTCGATAACTTTCAGGAAATCATTCAGGGATTCAACAAAGATCAGGCGCGTTTCGAAGCAAGCCGCTGTTACTCCTGCGGCAATTGTTTTGAATGCGACAGTTGCTTTGGCGCTTGTCCGGAACAGGCGATTAGTATCCTTGGCCCGGGCAAGGGATATCTCATCGACTATGACTTGTGCACCGGTTGCGGCGCCTGCGCTCTGCAGTGCCCAACCCATGCCATTTCACTGTTCCCGGTTGAGCAGTTAAGCACGGAGGTTACATCATGACAGAAGCGCCGATCATGAAAGTCATGGATGGCAACGAAGCCGCTGCCGATGTCGCGTTTCGGTTATCTGAAGTCTGTGCTATCTATCCGATCACGCCATCCTCCACCATGGCAGAGCTGGCTGACCAGTGGAAAAACGAAGGCCGCCTGAATCTGTGGGGAGATGCGCCCAGCATCATGGAAATGCAGAGTGAAGGTGGTGCGGCCGGCGCGCTGCATGGAGCCCTGCAAACCGGGTCACTGTCGACGACCTTCACCGCCTCGCAGGGATTGATGCTAATGATCCCGAACATGCACAAGATCGCGGGCGAGCTGACGCCATCGGTATTTCATGTCGCTGCCCGCTCATTAGCGGCGCAGGCGCTGTCGATCTTCGGTGATCACCAGGATGTCATGGCCGTGCGCAATACCGGTTTCGCCATACTGGCGTCTGCCTCGGTGCAGGAAGCCCACGACTTGGCCCTGATCGCCCATTCGGCAACCTTGCAGACTCGCCTGCCCTTTGTGCACTTCTTCGATGGTTTTCGGACCTCACATGAAGTCAATAAGATTGAATGGATTACCGATGCGACAGTACGTGCCATGATCAGGGACGAGTGGGTACGCGATCATCGCGCTCGTTCGCTGAATCCGGAACAACCGGTCATCCGCGGCACGGCTCAAAATCCGGATGTGTACTTCCAGGGTCGTGAAAGCGTCAACCTGTTTTACCGGAAAGCGCCGCAGACGGTTGAAAAAACCATGGCACAGTTTGCTGAATTAACCGGGCGCCGTTATCACCTGGTGGATTACTTTGGCGCACCCGACGCCGACCGAGTCGTGGTACTGATGGGATCTGCCGTTCAAACCGTTCGACAGACGGTAGAGTATCTCAATCAGCAAGGCGAAAAAGTCGGTGTACTGGCCGTTCGTCTGTATCGTCCATTCCCGGCTGAAACATTGCTGGCTGCTATGCCGCAGACAGTGAGTCATATTGCCGTACTTGATCGCACCAAAGAACCCGGCAGTTTCGGAGAGCCACTGTATCTGGATGTCGTCAGCGCATTCAGTGAAGCCGTGCAGCTCGAGCAGCGCTCAACCAACCCAATCATCATCGGCGGGCGATACGGGCTGTCGAGCAAAGAATTTGATCCGACAATGGCGGCAACGGTATTTGCCGAGCTGGCCAAAGATACGCCGAAACGGCATTTCACCGTCGGCATCATCGATGATGTTGGCCATACTCACCTGCCGTTAATCGAGCATCTGTTGTTGCCTGATTCCGGTATTAAATCCGCCGTCTTTTATGGCCTTGGTGCCGATGGTACCGTCGGTGCTAACAAGAACAGCATCAAAATCATCAATGAGCAAGACACTCTGTTTGCCCAGGGGTACTTTGTTTACGATTCGAAAAAATCCGGCTCGCAAACTGAATCGCACCTGCGTTATGGCAACGTTCCGATAGATTCTCCTTACCTGATTGATGAGGCCGGTTTTATCGCCATTCATCAGTTTAACTTTGTACAACAGGAACACATTCTCGCGCGTGCTGCACGCGGGGCAACGGTGTTGCTGAATGCGCCGAAGCCCTCCACCGAGGTTTGGCCGGCTCTGCCTGAAGCATTCCAGCAGCAGTTAATCGACAAACAGCTTAAGCTGTATACCGTGGACGCCTATCAGGTCGCAGATGCGGCCGGTATGGGACTGCATATTAATACCATCATGCAGACCTGCTTTTTCTACCTGGCCGACATCGTCCCACAAGACGATGCCATCGACATGATTAAACAGGCCATTAAAAAAACCTACAGCAGAAAAGGCCGGGGTCTGGTTGAGAAGAATTATGCCGCTGTCGATCAGTCACTGGCTGGCCTGAATCGCGTTACCATCGGTGAAGGCGACCAACACTCCGCAGCGGCCGTGCAATCGAAAAGGGTCATGCCCGACTTTGTGCGCGACGTCACCATGGAGATGATTCATGGCCGGGGCGATCTGATTCCTGTCAGTCAGTTACCGGTCGACGGCACCTACCCCAGCGGCACAACTCAGTTCGAAAAACGACGGATCGCGCAGGAGGTACCCTATTGGGATTCATCGATTTGCATCCAGTGTGGCAACTGCGTCGCTGTCTGCCCACACGCCGCCATCCGGTCCAAGTTTTACCATGAAGATCGCCTTGCCGGGGCGCCGATAAGCTTTCAGTCTGAACCAACCACGGCGCGGGGCTTCCCGGAAACCCGATACACCCTGCAGGTTTATACCGAGGACTGCACCGGCTGTGAACTCTGTGTCTGGGCCTGTCCGGTTAACAACGAAGCAGAGGAAAAGCGACACGCCATCAATATGGTGCCGCTGCATGAGGTCGTGGATGAAGGCATCACCAACCTCACCTTCTTCGAGACACTGCCCTACCCGAATCGCAGCGAAGTCGACTTTGCCACGATTCGTGGTGTGCAGTACCTACAACCTCTGTTCGAGTTTTCCGGAGCCTGTGCCGGCTGTGGCGAAACGAATTACCTGAAAATGGCATCACAACTGTTCGGTGACCGAATGCTGGTCGCCAATGCTACGGGTTGCTCATCGATCTACGGTGGCAATCTGCCGACCACACCCTGGTCGAAAAACGACGAGGGTCGCGGTCCGGCCTGGTCCAACTAACTGTTTGAAGACAACGCCGAGTTCGGCCTGGGCTTTCGACTAACCGCCGATCACCACCAGAAACAAGCCATCAAATTGCTTGATCGCTTTGCGCCCGAAATGCCTGCCGAACTGGTTGATGGCTTGAAAAACGCACCGCAGCAGAGTGAGAGTCAGTTGCGCGCGCAACGCGATCGGGTTGACGAATTGACGCACCACTTACAGGCGCTGGGTACCAACGATGCGCAACAATTTATATCGATTGTTGATCATCTGGTTCGTCGCAGCGTCTGGATCGTCGGGGGCGACGGCTGGGCGTATGACATCGGTTACGGCGGGCTTGACCATGTAATGGCCAGTGGGCGGGATGTGAACATCCTGGTAATGGACACCGAGGTCTATTCCAACACCGGTGGCCAGATGTCCAAGGCCACCCCACTTGGCGCCTCAGCCAAATTTTCGGTCGGTGGTAAACCCGTCGGTAAAAAGGACCTTGCAATGCAGGCCATTGCCTATGGCAACGTCTATGTGGCTCGTGTTGCCATTGGCGCCAATCCGCAGCAGGCCCTGCAGGCATTCCGGGAAGCCGAAAGCTACCCTGGCCCGTCGATTATCCTCGCTTACAGCCACTGCATTGCCCATGGCATCAATATGAGCGAAGGACTGCAACAGCAGAAGATGGCTGTTGCCTCCGGTCACTGGCCGCTGCTGCGCTATAACCCGCTATTACGGGAACAAGGTATGAACCCATTCGAACTGGACTCCCTGCGCCCATCGGTCACCCTAAAGGAATACCGCCAGGAAGAGGGTCGTTATCAGCAACTGATGCGCAACCAACCGGAAGAAGCCGAACGATTGCTGCAACTGGCCAATCATGCCATGGAGCTGCGCTGGCTCACCTATGAAGACATGGCAACCCGCCAGGCCCATGAATTCATCCCTCTCAACGCTTAGGCGCCATGCGACGCGGGATTGCCACCAGTAAACAAATGGTCTGCCAGTCACCCTGACGGACCGGTTTGACGGCTATCAAAGCGAAACCTTTGATTGCTTAAAGCTATAGGTATGCTGGGGGGCTACCCACTCGGCACTGCCACTGGATATGGCTTGTAGCTTCAAATTATTTTAACTCGCTGATACTGACGCGATTACTCGAGTATTTTGAAGAGGAAGGTGACGATAAGAAGCTCGAAATTATCAAGCAGTTTTCACCAGTGGCCTGGCATAATATCAATTTGAACGGGACCTACAGCTTCAGCTTTGAACAAAATCCGCTCGACTTGGATGAGATTATGCAATCAATCGTGCAAAATGAAAATTAAGACACCTCTGGACACAGGGACCCTATGAGGCAAGGGCTGTAGCGATAAGTGTTACATTAGGATGGAATGTCCCCAGAACCCCAACTTGCTGAGGATGAAAAAATGTCTGTTGGCGTAGGGCCATCGCGCCTGAAATGCGCCAAACTTGCCATTTTATAGCCAATTTGGTTTGAAAATTAGATCTATATTGATGTTTTTGGGTAATACCACGTTTTAAACAACAGTATCGCTGCCCGCAGCGACTCAAAAACGATTAGTTCAGAGGTTCCTTAATTAAGAGAGTGAAGGAGACCGCCACTCTCATTGAGTAACTCAGGCTAGATTGAGCCGAGCATCTTGCGATTGAAGTGCATCCTGAACGGTAGGTATATCGACTTTATAGATTGCAGTGTTGGATTGAATGGCAACAGCCGCCGCTGCACCGGCTGCCTGACCAATCGCCATGGCAATCGGAGATACCCTTATTGCCGAAAAGGCGTTGTGATCGGCGCTGATGCAACGTCCTGCAATGATCAGGTTACGGCACTTGTTCGAGTATAAACAGCGCAATGGGATGTAATAAGTATGATGAGTCGACAGATGTACCGAGTCTGTGGCTTCTTTATCTGGTGAATGCACATCAATAGGGTAGGCCCCCTGTGCGATAGTATCCGGAAACTTAACTTGGTTCAGAACATCATCGCCAGTCAAAGTGTATTCCCCCTCTATTCGACGTGTATCTCGAACCCCAACATGGTACGGCGTAGACAAAAGCGTGCTGTTTTCGAAACCAAGTGCTTCATTCTTGAGAAAATCAAAAATCTGATAGCACTGGCGCCGACCTTCAATCTCAGCGCGTGTGACATCCCAGGGGTTGGTGCCATCGTACCCCTGAAGGCGTGATGAATTCACTACAACCGTACCGCGCTCATTTGTTTCAAAGAATAAAATGTACTGACGCGGAATGTTTACCTTGTTGCGTTCACGATAGGCCATCCATTGAGGTCCATATGCTTTTAAGCTCAGACGCTCAGATTCCAATACCCGGCGGACCCCTTCTTCACGTCCGAGATCGAACTCATAGTTTCCCGGGTTTAATTTCACATCCTGTTTTATCCGCTCAATATCAACACCTGCAATCTTAACGTTCATGGTCATCGGTTGAGTGGCATTATCAGTGTCCCGACCTTGTTTGAATGGCAAGCCCATTCGTGAAGCAATATCACCATCGCCGGTCGAATCGACAAAATGATCTGCTGTTACGGTTGTCAGGCCTGATTTGTTACACACCACCAAGCCTACAATTTTCTCGTCTGCATGTTTCACGTCGGCCAGCATAGTGTGATAAAGAATATCAGCACCGGCTTCGACCACCATTTCTTCAAGGACTCGTTTGAGTGCTTCTGCATCAAAAGGCGTCACCTTAGAGCAGTAAGTAATCGAATCTAAAACATGACCTGGCGAGGCGCCGACAGCTTTCAATCGCTCGACCATTTCATCAGCTAGGCCCCATACAACCTGATCACCTGCTGGATTATGGAACGACATCATCGGGCTGACTCCCATCATCGTAAGAGTCCCGCCTAGGAATCCTCCGCGCTCGATCAGTAGTGTCTTGATGCCCATGCGTCCCGCCATTGTAGCGGCCATAACACCGGAGGGTCCGCCACCCATTACCACAAGTTGATAATGTGGAGCCTGTTGTGCGGAAACAGTTGAGATATTGAGTTTTGATTGATCTTTCATAATTACCCCTTAACGCCCGACATCGCGAAGCTTTCAACGATGTGTCTTTGGGCAATGATATAAACCAGCAAGACCGGAATGACCGACAAGGACGTCGCAGCAAGTTGCAGGTGCCATAGAGGCAAACCGTACGCGTCAGAAAAATTGGTCAGGGCCAGTGGAACAGTGAATTTTTCCTGATCGCTGAGAAACACCAAAGGTTCCAGAAGCAGATTCCAGGAGTGAAGGAACGAAATAATGGCGACGGCTGCGAGAGCCGGTCGTGACAATGGCAAAGCTATCCTCCAGTACAGCCCGAATCGGCTCAAACCATCCAGAGTAGCGGCCTCTTCTAGCTCTTTGGGTATGGATAGAAAAAATTGCCGCATAAGGAATGTCGCAATTATTCCCTGCGATCCAAAAACAGGCAGAAGAATCAATGGCAAGTGAGTGTTCATCATGCCAAGTGACTTCATCAGAAAGAAGTTGGGTATAATGGTGACCTCTTCCGGCATCATTAAACCCATCAAAAGAATGATGAAAATCACATTGCTACCTCTAAATTTTAATCGCGCAAAGGCATAGCCTGCGAGTGAAGAGAAAATTAGAATCAGGAGAGTTACCAGTGTGGCAATGTAGAGGGAATTGAAATATTGCTGGGCGAAGGGCTGGTAGCTGAAAATTTCAACGTAGTTGTTCCAGGCAAAGTCACTGGGAATAAGGGTTGGCGGGAACGCAGTAATTTCGTTTTGATTCTTGAGCGATCCTGAGATCATCCAGATGAATGGAAAGACAAAGGGAATACTGGCTCCGATGAGTGCGGTATACCAGAGTATCTGACGAATCGATATACGAATTGAATGCGGTATCCATGTCCGGTTATTGATCTTGTTGTAGTGACTAAGTGCGTGATTCATCTCAGTCGGTCTCCCTTTTCAGCATCCACTGCGCCAATGTCAGCATCAATGTTACGAAGAACAATACAACTGCTAGTGCACTTGCATACCCTACTTGGAAAAATTCAAAGGCGCGTTCGTATATGTAGTAAGCAAGCACCAGAGTGGCGTTCTCAGGGCCCCCGTTGGTCATAAGGTAAATGTGATCAAAGACTTTCAGTGAACCTACGACAGTTACGATAGTAATAACCAGTGTCGTAGGAGCCAATAATGGCCAGGTGATATTGCGGAATATTTGCCAGCGACTGGCGCCGTCGAGGACCGCTGCCTCGCTGTAGTCTCTTGAGATCGTTTGCAGAGCAGCCAGGTATAGAATCATGTTCAAACCTACGTTCTTTAATACACGTGTAACGATCACACTCACCATCGCCCAATCCGGCTCGCGCAACCAGTTAGGTCCTTCTATGCCGACCAAAGCCAGCATCTGGTTGATGCCACCTGATTCGTTCTGCAACAAGAAAGTCCAGACAATAGCCCAGGCTGCCCCTGCTGTAACAACGGGAGCAAAAAACAGAGTGCGAAAGACGATAACGCCTCTAAAGGCCTTGTTCAGTGCTAGTGCCAGTGCCAGTGATAAAGCAACGTTCAACGGCACCAACCCTCCGGCAAAGACCAGTGAGTTGCGCAAGACTGTCCAGAATTCAGTATCGCCGAACAATATGTCCTGGTAGTTATCGAGCCCGACGAAAGTTGATTGTTGCGAAAGGATGTTCCACTCCATCAGAGAATATCCAAAGATCGCAATCAGTGGGCCTAAAAAGAACAGACCAAAGCCGAGCAATAGAGGGCTGATGAAAGCCCACGCGGCGAGCGATTCCTGGAATTGTATGGAGCGTTGAGTAGCAGCCATTTTGATAATCAACCTATTGCTATATATTGTAAGTGGTTGTGTATTACCGGATCCCGACGTGGTTGCGCGAAGATTTTGTAGCGCAGATCGCCACGCATCCGAACGTCGGGAGTGATCGTTTAGCCTGTTAGTTTATAGTTCCCGTTCAATCTGGGTACAGGCTTCGTTCAGGATGGCACCAATGTCGGCATCGGCGCGCCACAGCCGATCCAACGTGCCGCGGGTAGCAGAGCGAATCATTGGCAGTTTCTCATGGGCTGGCAGAACTGATCCGTTCTTAATCTCGGCCCCAACGATTTGCATCATGTCAGCACTGATGTTCGGGTTGGATGTGAGAAAGCTGTCGGAAGTCAGGACACTGCTGCGCGCTGGTGGGAAAAACTCCGCCATCCGCGCAACACCGACCTGACTGGTCATGTAGGCCAGAAATTCGGTAGCCAGTTCTCGGTTGGGACTCTCTTTGAAGACGACAATGGCAGCCTGGCCGATAATAGGACTTTTACCTGCTGGTCCAGCTGGCATCGGTGCCAGGCCCCAGTTAAAGCTGGCATCACTCAGTTTGGACACCCTGGAAATCTGGGTATATGTCATGGCTGACTGACCATTAAAGAAGTCCCCATTTTCACCCGGAGGCACGGCTGATCCGTCGGCGAAGATCATGTCGTGGTACAAAGACACCGCTTCTATAGCAGCCGGTGTGTTCAGTTGGCAACTTGAACCCTCCCATACGTCTGCGCCGTAGGCGCGTACCAGAGGTACCAGGGTGTCCCAGACACGGGCATCATAGCCTTGACCATCCATGGACTCGAAGCCATAACGAACTTGTTCCAGAGCGCTAAGTTGCTTTGAGGCATTGCGCAGGGCCGCCCAGGTCCAGTCTCCCTGAGCAGCCAGTTCTGCGGGTGTTTGAAGTCCGGCGGCGTCGAACAGATCCTGGTTGTAGAACACCACGAAGGGTGAGGTCGAGAATGGGATTCCGTAGAGTGCATCGTTGCTTTTCCAAAGGCCCATGGCCGAGTCGGCGAAGTCAGCCAGGTTGTAATCCTGTGTGGCAGCCAGGGCTGGACCTATATCATGCAATACATTGGCACCGATAAAGGTTGGTGCTGCACCTTCCAGCATCCAGCCCATGTCCGGGGGGTTCCCTCCGCCTATTTGCAAGGTCAGTTTTTGAATGTAATCGCCAAATGCAATGGTTTCGAACGTGATATTGGCGTCCGGATGGCTCTCTTTGAAACCGTCAGCAAAACCGCTCAGCATGGCCAGGTGTTGTGCACTGCCGGTCCAGACTGTAAAGCGAAGGTCCTCAGCCATGGCTGTTGTTGCAGCAATGCCAAGCGAAAGAGTGAGTATTGAATTTTTGATTAAGCGCATAATCATTTAGTCCTCTTGTTGTTATGTCCGATCCGCCGTAGAGGATCGGTTCGGTATTGCTAAATGCTAGGTAAGTGGGTTTTGAAGGGAATTGGCCGCTTTGATGCCTGCGGTTGCCCCTTGTCGGAACGTGCAGGGCAAGGTGACCTGCGTGGCTGAATGCGCAATCTTACGCTCCAACCGGGCCAGCAACGAAATAAAGGCCTGATAGCCCATTTCCTCGCGGGGAATGGTAAAACCGCACCACTCCAGATGCTGTTTGCTGGGTGCGTCTGGTTCACCCAGCATGCCAATGGAGAAGTTGGCTGGAACGGCTATTTGTCGGTCCGCAAGTCTCGAATAAAGAGCTTCGGCCTGTTGAATGTCTTCGACTATTGCAGCACTGATATCGAGTTCCAGAAGGTCGCTGACCAGCTTTTCAGAGATGTCGGTGGCAGCCAGTCGTACTCGTGACTCGGCGCTTGCCTCGATCAGTCCTTGTTGCAATGCGGTACTGTATCCGGCCTCACGATCTCGATGGCGTTCGACGGGATTGGGTTCGCCCAGATAAGCAATTCGGTGATGACCCAGGGTGTTCAGGTACTCGATGACTTCAACGGTGGCACGGCGATAGTCGGCTGCTACGTAGCTCAGTGTGCGGTCCGGTGCATCTTTGCGACCGATATAAACAAACGGAAAGCCTTCGTCTTCCAGTCGTATCAGCTCGTCTATGGGTGGGTTACGGCCCAGTAAAATAACCCCATCGGCCAAACCAAGACGGTTGATGCCCTCCTGATAAACGCGTTTTTGGCCACCACTGACTGGAACTGACGTAAACAGCATCAGGTCATAGCCATTGGCCTCGGCGGCCTTCTCAACGCCGAGTAAAAACGGTCGGAAAAAGTCATTCTGTTCTTTGGGGAATACCGGCTCAAAACTAAACAATCCCATGATGCGACGTTTTCCTCCCGCCAAAGTCTGGGCAACTATGTCCGGCACGTAGTTTAGCTGTTTCATCGCTTCCAGAACCCGCAGTCTGGTGTCATTACCCACGCGAATGTTGTGGCTGCCTTTTCCGCGAATCACAGCCGATACTACGGCGGGGGAAACCCCGGCCAAATGGGCAACGTCAGATTGGGTGGTGCGCTTACGACCGTTACTCATTGGAGACAGCAGCCTGTTTAGTGTTGTTATTGGGTGATTAAGCTACAATTTTCTTTAAAGATAAAGCGCATTATCATATGTGTCAAGCCCTAGCAATGCAGATATATGATTGGAATAGAATGGGCGGCCGATCATAGTATCCGACCGCGTATCAGCGCTGGCGTCGTAGAACTGTAGGGTCGCTGGGCCAAAAATCCCTAGCAGCCTGTCGGACTTAGCGTCCGCAGGCCATTGATACCACCTGCCTCGGCATAGCTTGCGTCATAATGGTGCATAGTGGCGATCTTCAGTGTCCAATAATCTCAAAACGAGCGAATTCCCTCGGATTTCGGGCGCAGCACAGCCATACGTTTCAGATTCCAGGCCAAGCAAACCAGTGCCCATTCACCGCTCACTTTGTTCAGTCCGTAATCGCCTAATCGGACAGGCACACTAGAAAGACTGCTTTTCATGCCTCATTTTAGGGCCTAACAGGCCACCCGCATTTGGCAGCTATCGTACTCCGGATGTCTGTTGATCATAACAGTACATAGCAATCGCTACGGTGGGTGTTAAAAGCACTATAAGTACTGGTTCGGAGAGGGGTATCCTGCGCCGGTTACGCGTTAGTTCTACCGCTCCGTCGTTCAGCCACCAGAAAAGTCCCCCGCCCTCTTTCTTTAGCGCTGTAGAGTGCACCATCAGCCGTTTTGATCATATTCTCCAGAGAATCATAATCAGCGGGCATGCCATGACAGATTCCAATGGAGCAACTGAGGAAC
>Ga0307971_1001052_pt1 | contig 13992 bp, 9 predicted proteins | sample OrgLakmetagen714_FD_201820 | JGI IMG/M metagenome (GOLD analysis project Ga0307971, IMG submission 201820) | Saline water microbial communities from Organic Lake, Antarctica - #714 | ecosystem: Environmental > Aquatic > Non-marine Saline and Alkaline > Saline | place: Antarctica: Organic Lake... | reverse complement strand
ATTCTTATTAAACTCAGAATCTATGTATTGATAAGACTCATCCAAATACCAAGGGCTTATTATAACATTTTCATTGAGCTCAGAATCTATGTATTGATAAGACTCATCCAAATACCAAGGGCTTATTATAACATTCTCATTGAGCCCAGAATCTATGTATGGATATAATAAATCTCTATTGGGAAAAGTATTTCCAAATATTGACTTATTAGATATTCTTTGTGATAACACCTCTGAAACTTCAGCATCAGAATAAAAGGGAAATTCATTTTCTATATCTTCTCTTATTTGATTAATTTTTTCAGTAGTATCAATATAAAAATTACTTATAAAATGTCCTCCACCTTCAGGATTACTAATATCTGCCCTAGGCCAAAACTTCTCACTTCTTAAGGCTGATTCATTATAATACCTAACTCCATCTTCCCAATAATAATAAGCTGGCTGATATCCTTCATAAGTATGAATCATATTTTCACTTAATTGTCTCCCAGACCTAGGGTCTGTTCTATCAGCATCGGTTAACATAATAACTCCAGCAAAATCCTCAAATGGTTTAATAGATACAACAATATTTTTTTGCATAAATATAGGCGTTAAAAAGTTAGCATATCTTTCAATAGAAGCTAAGGCTGCAGAAGAAAGTTCTCCACTCCCTTCTTCTGCCCTAGTGTTTTCAAGATTATATTCCATTACATTAGTTTTAAAAAATGTATATGGTTGATTTGAATAACCTGTCTCATCACCTAAAAGTTGTTTAACAGTAAATTCTCCGGAGCTTATCTTACGATTAAACTCATTTATATCAAGAGTACTAATAATTTGATCATCAGAAATAATATAAGAATTCTTCATTCCTAATGGAATATAACTAGTTGGTTTTTTAGTAGTTAGATAAAAAGAAAAATTATTTTTATTTGAAGTTCCTGTTTCAGGATTACTTGAAATATTAGGATCACCAAATCGTTTATCAAACCAATATTCTTTTAATTCAGCTTGAAATCCTAAAAAATTAAAGAATAATTCAAATGAATAATTTGTTCCTTTGATTTTATAAACTTCTACTATATTTTTAATAAGTTCTCTAAAAGAAACATTGTTAAGAAGATTATTATCCTCTCTCTCATATCCTATTGCTTGTGCAAGATAATTAAGATATTTTTCTGGAGTTTTATCAACATCTACTAAATTATATATTTCATCAACTATATTAGCAAATCTATCATAAACTCTCATAAATGCTTCTATAAATAATTTCATTTTTGGTTGAGAGTTTATAACTGTAAAGTCATAATCAGGCATAAATTTTGAATAATTCTGACGAAAAAATATTTTAATAGTAGAGTACTTAAAAGTATAAATTACTTGACGATACATATAACCTTCTATATAGCTTTTTCCGCATATAGATGCTATATCGTCTCTAGCGATTGGCGGAGCTGAGGCATTTAATTCATCAATTGTTTTATTATTAATTTCTTCTTTGTTCTCTAATAAAACAATAGCAAGTTGACGATAATTATCATCATCAAGAATAGCATCACATTCTGATAACATATCTTGAAATTCTTTATCGTTTTTAAAAATATTTATTGTCTTATCAATTTCATACCTATTCAACATTCTTTACTGCTCACTTATAAAGTAGTTTAACATGAGTCCATGAATTTTTTGTCCTGTTAAAAATACATCTTCTGATAAAATTGCAATTTCATTAAATCCACTGTCGACTGCATTCTCAACATTTGTTGTAAGGTCTTGTGCATCAGGACCAAGATATTCTAAGATAACATATTCTACACCATCAATTTCATGAATAATTGACATTATTCTTGATTTCGGTGTTGACTGTCCAAAGTCAATACTTTCTAAACCAAAATTTGTTTTTATATTATTTTCAACTCTATTTGACACATCCTCTTTTGAATAAATTTTATTATAGTATATATTAGCCTTTATATCAAAAACTTTAAACTTAGTTTCTTTATATACATGATCAAGTCCAACTATTTTATAACTTGAAAAAGTAGCTTCATAAATATCCTCATCAATAACACCTTTTTGAAATCCAGGGCGTCCTTCTTTACCATCATATATTTCTTCTACATATCTTTTATCAAAAATAAAATGAAAGTAAAAATTCAAGTCAGGCATATTACTACTATTATCAGTAGAAAGTTTATTTAGTGTCATAACATCTCTTGATTCATCATAATCAATAAAATAATCACCAATAGCATAATACTCATGATTTATTTCTTCAACTAAACCAAATATTTGGTATACAGCATCATTTACTGTTGAGGGAGAAATAATTATTTTACTGTTATTATTTTTTAAAGGACTTCTTAATATTAATCCATCTCCTGCATTATTTATAGAGGCAAAATCAAAATTAGCATAAAGTAAATCATCTGAGTATCCAGTTGTATTTCTTATTTCATCATTAATATTATTAATTATTTGAGTTAATGTATAAGATCCATCTACAAAACCATCAGCAGTAATATCAATATTATCAACAGTAGGTTTATTATCAAACTGCAAGCTAATAAAATAATTTGAAGCATTGATATTATCTTGAGGATTAGTTAAACTTTCTACTGTTGCATTAGAACTTTCATCTAAACTCCAATCATTTTCTATCATATAAAGAGAAGCCCCTTCTGACTTTTCTTTTGTAAACCTTACAAAAAATTCTGAGGAGTTTAAATCAATAGTTAATCTATCTTGATCGTATACAGTATTATAAACTCTATTTGCTACTATTCTCCAGGCAGGGTCATCTTGGCCATAATTTTCATTATAATAAGTTCCTATATCTATACTACTCCTATTATCAATAAGATAATTAAAATATAAATCTCTTTGCTCTAAATAAAAATTTATAGATCCATTCTCAAGTATTACATTACCAAAACTATCAAGATTTTTATTTATAATAACAGTTAATTTTCTTTGTCCAAACATTCTTCTATTTAGCGGATAAGATCCGCCAACACGAATACCAAATACAACTTCAGAAGCATTTAAATTACTATCAGTAGTTCCACTAAAATCTAATTGAGAAACTTTTCCAGTAATAGGTGATTGAAGTTCTACATAAAGCTCATCATTAACTAATAAATAACTAGTAGTTTTGGCAACTGTGCTATAATCTCCTCCACCAATCGAATCATCAAGAGTATACCCACTTCCAAGCAGCGCTTCTAAAAGGTCAGTTCCGCTTTCACCCTCTTCAAGGAGAACTGGTCCAGAGGTATCATTTAAAAACTCAATAACATTGACTTCAGTTGATTGAACAGTATAATTAGGATCAAGCTCTGTATCAAGTAAAGTAATTATATCATTATAAGTATTATCTGTTCCAGTTGTTATAGAATATTCATATCCATTGACTTTGAAATAATATTGAGTAGTGTTTGATAATGGAGTTATAGCAGTTAAATCATTTGAAAGTCCTAATCGCTGATAACCTGATTTTCCAGAACCAGCATTAGGAGGGTCAACTATAGTAGGTAATGCAGTTAATAAATCATTACCTGTAAGACCAGGTTCTACTCTAACAGAATATTTAGGAAAGGTTCCGATATTAGTTATTCTAATATCTTCAGTAGGAGAGGTTCCTTCTATTGTTACTGAATAACCATTTAAAATTATTGTCTTGTCTTCTCCAGTTATTGTTGCGGCCTGAGTAAGTGTTATTTGTTTATTTGGGACAGATACATTCTCTACAAAAGTTCCTTCTAGAATACCATCTCCACTTATAGCCATTCCTGGTTGAACTAACTCTATATCATAATCTACATTTGTAATAATAACACTTTGAGCATTAATATTAGCATTAAGTGTAAAGTTTGTTGAATCTTCAATAAGAGTTGCCAGTTCAGTATAAGTAGGAGTTGTATCAATGGTAATAGTATATTCAACTCCATTAATATATACATTATATGCTGTTCCTGAAGGTAGACCAGATGAGGTACTACTATCAACTGATAATCCTAATTCTTGAAAACCATTTGAACCACTAACTCCATTATTATAGTCTGGACTATTTGTGAAAGCATCATTTATTATATCAATTATATCTTGAGCAGAGGTTTCACTAGGGGTTGATCCCCTTAGATCAATATCAGTTACAAGAGGATTATTATCAAAACCAATAGTTACCATATATTTAGATGAAAGGTTAATACCACTCTTTAAATCAATTTCTGATTTAAACTTTGCAGCTACATCTTCAACTATTTTCCAAGTTGGTGTAGAGCCTTCTATTAACCCATCATTAGTAGTTCTTGGTTCATAAAATTCATTATATGTAGACAAATCTGAAAAATAATATGATTTAGTATCTTTCTCAGTTATTTTAAACAATAGATCAGTATTAACATTTCCACCATCATCAATTAAATTATTTTTAAATTTACTTGGAGTTTCTAAAATAACATAGTTATTAAAAGTTTCTGTGCTTCCACTTTCATCCCAATCTATATCTGTTTCCCAATCTAACTCAGAAGAATAAGTAAGAACATCATACCCATATTCACCATCTCTAAATGAATACATCTCATTAAGCCTATTTTCTAATCTTAGTGTTATCCATTGAAAATCATTATATCTTGAAGGAGCAACATCTTCCCATGCTGGCTTATCTTTTAAGATATAAAGCCATACTTCTAACGGATGAATATAATTTCCATATCTATTATATACAGTAGATGGGGTTATATTATTATTACCAAAAGCTTGAGCCTTTATAACCGTATTATCGGCATTTACAATAATATTATAATCTTCTTCTGTCACTGCCTTTCCTGCGGTTCTAATAGAAAAAGGTGCGTATACAGATGCATATTCAGCAGTCTCTCCGTTTCTACCACCAGTTCCTTTTTGTTCATTTATAAAATGAACACCTACACTCTGTCCATTAATAAGCATTGTTTTATCTACATTAATAGAACGTGCTGTAATATTACCATCTATACCACCACCTATGCGATAGAAGATTCTTACTCTATCACCTTCTCTTAATCTTCTATTACTACTAGTAACAAGAGTAGTTGGTGGGAATTCAATTGTAATGGTATCATTTTCCTCTACATTTCTTTTATATGTTAACGGAAGTTCATTGCCAAAAGCATCATATTCATTCTGAGAGTTAGGATCTAAAAATGAGTTTACTTCATTTAATCTTGTCTCTGTTACGCTTCCACCTTGTTCAACAACCAAATATACTTGAACAGAATTTTCTATTACAGGTGATTGAGATAAAGTAAAAATAGGATTGTTATCGATATCTGCCACAAACTGCTCTATATAAGTAGTGCCTTCATAAAATTCTACATAATGAGTAAGATTTGGATTTTCAGCACTTCCAGTTTGTAATTGCACTCCACCTTTATAATCATAAGTGTTATTTTCATTATTAAAGTTAATAGCTTCAAATGTTCTCATAACTCCATTTTTATCTTCAGCACTTAAAGTAAAAGGTGATATAGTTCCACTATTATCATAAGCCTCTGTAAGATAGAAATCTCCCACAGGTTTATTAAAAGAAGTAGTTACTTGAACATTTGAGTTTATTGAAAGTTGAAAATTATAACCTAAAAGCTTAAGAATTTTTATAACAGAATTTTTTTGAGTAGCAGTTCCAAGAAAGTTTTCGTTTACTACCCAATCAATACGAGTTGCTAATTGGTCAGCAATAAAGGCAAAAAGTTCAGTTATTGTTCTACCAGCATTACTACTTAAGAAGTCATCATACTGATTACTATATTCTGGATTTTCAGTTACCAAAGATACAACATCTTCAATAATATTTTGATAGTCTAAGCCACTATATTGCGTTTTAGGTAGTTTAGTTAATTTAACCGCCATTATTCACTCCACATTACATAATAAAGACTTGGGTGAAGTTTTATATTATATTCTTCGCTAGCCTTGTCTAATATTTCTATCTCATAATCATCTTCTATGTTCTTAATTAGACCTTTTCTTTTAACACTTCTATAGTCATTAAGAACATCTTCTTCAGTAGTTAATATTACATTCATATCATCAATAGGATATATATTATAATCACTTTTTTTCTCTAATATAATATTCTTATCTTTTCTCTTTTCCCAAATTTGTTTCACATAATCTTTTTTACTATTTTTATTATTCCATTCTTTTAATAGCTCAGAATATACAATAGCATTAGCAGAATAAATAGCTTTTCTTTTAGATACTTCTGCTCTTCTTTTTTTATATACGCTATTCCAAATAAAGTTAAAATAATCTTTATTCTTAGATTCTTTTAAAGTAGGGATATACTTACTAGCATCTATCATAGTCTTAATACCACCTCATAAGTAAAATCTTGCATTGTTTCTTTATTTTTTAAATCTAAATAAATATATGCAGAGTTCGGTCCTCGCATTTGTACAACTAAACTTTGTATTGAAACACGGGGCTCCCAATTTATTATTGATTGCCTAATATCCTCTTCAACATCTTCTTGTAAAACATTTGAATTTTCAAAAAGATAACCTCTCAGATTAGAACCAAATAAAGGCTTATTTACTCTTTCGCCTCTATTGGTTAATAATATACGAGTAATATTTTCTTTTATTAAATCATTTCCTGTTTTTCTTTTAAAAAAATCTAATCCGTAAAATGCTATTCCTTTCATAGTAATATTACCTTTACGAAAAACTTCCTTACTGACTAACTATAGCTAAGTTTGTAAAATAATAAATATTACCATCTTCTTCTGTCTGTAAAGCAGGATAAACCCATATACTCACATCATCTATATTTTCTTTCAATTTTGCAATAGTATAAATGTTATCATTATATTCAGAAGAGCTTAACAATATTGCTCTTGCTCCTAAAGAAAAATTATTATCTTTTGTAATATCTATTTTACTTGCTTCTATTTGATTTCCATCAAATATTATTTGTTCAGTTTCCTGAAAGGAATATGATATTGTGTTATCATCATCATAGATTTTACTTTGTAAAGAACCAGAGAAAGCATATCCGCTATCATTTGTATCATCATAAACTCTTACTCTATATACGTATGATTTATCAAGCTCTACATCAAAATCTTCATATTGAAGTTTAACCGTTCCTTGACTATTTAAACCAGTTATTTCTTTTATTATTAAAGAGCTTGACCATTCATCATTACTTAAAGTAATATTTTCAAGCAAATCACGATACACCTCATATTTTGTTGCATGTTGTTGTCCACCATATATAAGTCCAACTCTTCTTATTAATATCTCTCCAGTTTCATTATCAATAATAGGATTATAAAATGCAGAATATATTTTAGGAGTTGGGATCCATTGTTGTCTATCGAGATCTGTATCACTAAATAAAGTCTTTAAAGTATCATTTACATTTTCAATTGACTTTATCGCATCTGAAATTGCTTTATCAGCACCTTCTACAGAAATTAAAGAAGCTTGTGGTTTATTAATTCTTTCTTTAATCCAAAATGTTCTCCACTTCTTCATTTTGTCTTGATATGTATCACCTACATAAGTATTTATTAAATTATTTGTCCTGTTAGTTATATCTGTATCTATATTATTATTTAAAGTTTCTAATTCTGTTAAGTATGTATCAAAGTTTACTTCATCACCTAAAGCAGAAGAGAAAAAGCTTTGATATCCATATAAACTTCCATCAGTGGCAACATCAGTATTTACACCAATATAAGTATTTAATAAACTTATTAAAGTATCTAGATTTGCACTATCATCTGTAACATCATTTATCATATCAGTATCAGTGAAAAGAGTATTTACTCCACTATCAAAAATATTATCAAGCTCATCTCTTAAAGGTATTAGAGCATTATCTCTATAATCTTCTAGATTTGTTATAAAAGTAGATAAAGAGTTTAGAAAAGTTGTTTTTTCATTCCCGCCATAACCATTAACATCTGCTGTATCAGCAAAAAAAGTAGGTTCATCAATATTACCATCACCAATCTCATAATTATATGGACCCATTCCTGTTATTACTATTTCAACATCACGAGTTCTTCTACCTCTTAAAGTTGCTCCTATTCTATCAAGATTATCATCTGAAGTATCTTCTGTTAAATCAGCTCCATATAAATATTCTTCTGCCTCTGTTTGTGCTGTTGATTGAATGAGGAACCCGCCTGGCCCTGTATAAGTTCCGGTAGTAGTTGCATCTTGACCTATATCTCCATCTAAAATAACAATATCAAGTAATAAACCTTCACTAGTTTCTCCATTATCTCCATTATCATTTAAATAAGGAGTTCCCATGTTCATATTTTTATCTGCTATTCCATTGCTATCTAAATCAGGGTAGAACCCACTACTACCATCTCCACCAACTGTAATAGCATTTTTTAAAATAGCTTCCCAATTAATTTCTGTATAATTAGACAAAGATGGTGAAGAAAAAGTTCTTCCAACTTCTTTATTTTTTTCTATGTAATAATATTTTATTAATTGTTGAATACCAATATTTATTCCATCACCCCAAAGATAACTATTATTAAAATCATCTTCATCAATTGCTTCTATTTTAGCTAATTGAGTTGATACTTTTTGGTTTATTGATAAACTTCTATCTTCTCTTGTTTGTGTTACTTTTTCCGAATAAGTCAAATTATTCCTCCTGCAATATAATATTGAATAATAGCTTGTGATATCATCGTAGCAACTAAATTTGGTTGAGCAGCTGCGCCTAAATTAAATGCATTATTAATCTGACTTTGTAAAGCGCTTACTCCTGAAGCAGGTGCAATAGGAGCAATAACTGATACACCCTGCGCTATTTTTTGTGCTACTAAATTAGGTTGTGCCTCAGCTCCTTGATTAAACGCACTTTTAATCTGACTTAACCCATTAGAAAAACCAGATGGTGTTAATGGAATAGGAGATGGAGCTGATGGTAATAAACCTGTTACACAAGATGTAGCTACTGCTTGTGTAATAAGAGTACCAACCAAATCTGGTTGAGCAGCTGGACCTAAATTAAATGCATTTATAATCTGTGCCTGTAAGGTAGGCAATGATGCAGCAATAGGCATTAGTCCAGCTCCAGACTTTCAGACTTCATATCATTTTTTGCTGCTGTAGTTTTACTTGTTATGGGAGATTGGTCTGCATTTAAAGGAGTAGCTGATGGGCCAGATGGAGTTTGATGAATATGTTTTTCAAAAGCATCTATTATTTTTTTCAAGAAAGAATATAATACTCCTTGATCTCCTGCTCCATTGAATTTTAATTTACCTTCTGTTTTAAAGGTAGCATCTTTTACTGATTCTACTTCAAACCCAGTGTTTTTATTAAAATTCATCTTATTACCTTCAGTATCTTCAAAATAAAGACTTATTCCATCATCAGTATTCTTTATTTTAAAAGTATTAAGATTTCCCTCATTATCAACTTCAATATTAAATCCTTCTTCTGTTAAATTCATTGAAGCAGAGAATTTCTCTTCATTATCAACTTCAATATTAAATCCTTCTTCTGTTAAATTCATTGAAGCAGAGAATTTCTCTTCTTTTGCATAATGAGTAACCTTTGATTCTTTATCACCTACTGTTATGATATTACTAGTTGGTCTTTGCTGCCAATCAAGATCCTCTTGACTATCAGCATTTGTTGTTTTAAAGCGAGCAACAAAATTCTTTTTTAATGCATCTGCTGAACTTTCAGCATCCATAGTTTGCTCGCCAGCTGTAGAACCATCAGATTGCTCTATATCATCAGAGGGAATATTTACATATTCTACATCAAAGTTATCAGTCCTATAAGCTTCAAAAAAACTGCCAAGCCAAACAAATCTATTTGTTCCTTGACCTATTGGCATTACCAAACCTTTTTGGTTTATTTGAGGTAAAAAGAAAACTCCGAAATTTCTTCCTCCGCCATAAGGAGAATAGACTGAAGCTTCAAAGTCATTAGAATATTCAGCATCTCCTTTTATCTCCGCCTCTTCCAACAAATCTGGATATTCACCAGCTAAATCCCAATTCATATTACGATGGTAGAAATTTGGAATACGAACTTTTATTTTTCCATTTGAGTAAAAATTTTTATTGTCTATCACCAAAGCTTCATATAACATCATATTAACTCTATCACTTTATTATAATAAGGTATTCTAATCACAGCTCCTTCATCAAAATCTTCAGGGCTATTTCCAAAGTCATTTACGAAAACAAGAACCCAATAAAGTTTAGGCTCTCCATAAAATCTTTGAGATATCAAATCAGGGCGATACTGTTCTTTTTTAGGAATTTTATACATAACATCATCATTACTTTTAAAAAGCTCTTTGATATTATCACGAACAAGTCCTTTTTGAGAATGGTTTATATCATCATTGTATACATTGTCATAAAATTTATATCTGCTTATCATATCCTCTATCCATTATCTATGAGATCTTCGTTATTAATCATTGATTCAAAATGATTAAAATAATTTTCATAATTTGGCATAACATCCATATAGCTTTTAGTTATCTCTACAAGTGAAAGACTTACAGTAAATCCAAAAGCATCTTTTATTTTTTTATTTTTTATATAAAGAGGAGTTTCTTCTAAATTTTTTTCAATATTTACAGAAGAAACAATAAAAGTTTTATATAGTATTTTTTCTTTAGAGGAAGCAAGTATTTCTGTATTATCTCCTGCTATATTTTGTGGGTAAGTGAGAAGATTACTATAGGGAGCCTCTTCTCCCTCTCCTGCCTCTCCAATAACAACTTTAATAAGCGGTGGTTTTACATACTTAAAACCTTTCTCTATATTTTGTTGTTCATTAGAAGGAAAGAATGGATAACTTAATGCCTCATATCCACTTTGAATACCTTGTAAAAAATTTAAAGTAAAAATATCCATCCAACCATGACCAACACTTCCTCTATTATCGCCATCTTGTTCTTGATCTTTAAGAGCATAATATTTTGTTGAGATATCTACTGTTGATAATTCCACGTGAGAGAATGTTTGTAAAGCACCAATTCTTGAAAGAATAGTTTGTGCATTATATTGTGTAGAAACTCCTCCAGTTGAAATAGATGGATTAAACTCAAATGGTATTTTATAATTAGAAAAACTTCCATCTCTTGTTTGTGGCATCACAAGTATATAACCTATTGACCATAAATCTGGCCTATAGTTTTCTATATCATTTACTCCACCATTCTCATCATTAGGTAAACTAATATTTGTTACTTTTTCATTTATTAAATACTCAGCTGGTTCTACTGTATGCTTCTTTGGTTTTCTATCCCAATCAGCTCTATTATTACTTTCAGCCCATTTTCCGTCTCTACTTTCAAGATCTTTATATTGAAGATTGTTTACTTTATTATTTAATATATAATGTTCAGAGTTAGTATCATGATCACCTCTTCTTCCAACGTTACTAGTAAGTATTCCACCATCTATCCATTTGCCTGCTGAGGTTTGAATAAGATTTTTATAAGTAAATATGTTTGATGTTATTGGAGTAAAGACTCTTCTATTACCTTTAGATAAAGGATCAGAACCTAATACTTGACGATAAAAAGAACCACCTTGCCCAATTATACCAGCATATAAAGGAGAGGTTCTTTCCTTTGCATCTTCTATTTCTTTATTGTCTTCTCTTTTTAAAAGCTTTTGGGGAGATATAACATCTTCTATATCTCCTAATACATCACTTAGAGAAGGAAGAATATCTATATAATTTCTTCCAAATGTAAGATCAGGATATCCTGTCCAAGATGAACCAAAAAAACCTGTAAATTTTTTAATTGTTATTCCTCTTACAAAATGTAAGGTATAAAAGTTACTTCCCAGATATATTACAAGTTCTGAAGGGGTTAAGTATCTTGATTGAACAATAGCATTAAAAGCTCCTGATACTAAACTAAGAGTTCCTCCAAGCTTTGGTTCTGTGTTTCCAGCATTTTCAATACTTCTTAAAATATTTATTCCAACAACTGGAAATAAATTTCTTAAAAATATATCAATAGTTTTATCATCACCTTGTATTTTGTTTCTTAAATCAGTAGCATCTAAGTCAACTTGTAAGTTATAATTGTTACTTGCCTGATTATTATAAATATCAATTGCTTGAGGATTTTTTTCTTTTTCTTTTTCATAATTTCCAGTATTTTCATTATATTCTTTTGGCTGATTATTATCAAAAGTATTTTTAGAGTCTGTATAAATAGGAGTCTCTTCAGAGCCTTCTTTTATAGTACCTATTAAACGGCTATTTAGTGACTCTATATCTATTCTCTTAGGTTCCATTAGACTCTTCCTTTATTATTTCAAACTCTTCTTTAATTTTTTTAATATTATCTTCAAGGGATAAAGAAGAATGTTTTCTTATTACTTCAAAAAATGAGTTTTCAAACTCATCAACATCAATACCAATTTTTTCATTGCTACCTTCTCTTATTAACTTTAACAATTCATTTTCAAAGTCATCCTTGTCCTTAATATCAAACTTAAACTCTATAGCTCGTATAAATCTTATAAATTCTTCTTTTGCATCCTCAAAATCTGTGCTTATCGTAATCACCAACTTCCTCCTCTAACGCCTAAGATTGATGATGCTCCTTCAAGATTATTTTTTGCTTTTTCAGTATTTCTTTTTGATCTTTGTTCTTGTTTCGCTTTTGTATACTCTTCAAGTACCTTAGCAAGCTCTTCATTTGTTTCCTTTGTTGCCTTTGCTGTTTCCTTTGTTGCCTCTGCTGTTTCAGCTTGAGCTTGAGCTTGCTTTTGTTCAGCTGTCTTAGTTGTTCTTTTGGCATGCTCTTCTACTGATATTCCCTTTTTTCCAGCAGATAACATAGCAGGAGTCCAAGTAGTAGTTGATGTTGATGTTGATGTTGCCGCTCCACCTCCTGCTCCAGCAGTTTTACTTGGTTTAAGAGTTATTTCTCCATTCGCTATCTTATCACCAGTGCTATCGATAGAGTCTTGAAGTCCAGCTACCGTATCATCATCAATAAGTTTATTTTTTGGATCCATGTATTTTTTACCAACATCTTGAAGTGCTTGACCAGCACCGCCAATACTTCCTGAAATTTCTCCCATTGTAGAAATAACACCATCAAGTTTATCTCCTACAAATGGAAGCTTGCTTATTCCTTCAATCATTTTTTGTATTGCTGTGATAACAAAACCGATAATCTTTACAAGAGTTCCAAGAACATAAAGTAGTGGAGGTAATAGAGTATTTACTAAAGCTGCTAATACAGGAATAAGAGCAGAAAGTATTTTAAGAATGGCTGGCATCAAAGCTTTAAATATTTTACCAATAGCTCCCATAAGAACTTCTTGTATTGCTTGTATTACAGGTTGCAATGCTTCAATTGCTGGTCTTAATAGTGCCATTACCATTCCTAGAACAACCATTGGTCCAGTCAGTTTTAACATGCCCTTACCAAGACCTTTCATACCTTTTGCTACACCACTTCCTCCAGCTTTCATAGCCTTACCTAAAGTTTTTTTAAGATTTCTTGGAGCAAATACATCAGCTATTTTTTCTCTTGTCTCAGCAAACTTATTTTGAACCTTTGCAAAACCCTTATATACAGAAGAACCCATGCTTCTACCTGCAGCTTTAATACGATCTCCAACCTTTTGAAAAACTCCTCTTGTAGCTTTTGCCTCTGTAGCACCTTCTCCAACATCAAGATCCATACCAGTTCTTTTTTGATAAATCTGATTTATTTGTCTCTCTTGTTTTCTTTGCTCAGTTGCAGCTTTTACACTCTCTAATCGTTCTTGTTTTGCTTGTTCAATTTGAGCATTATTATTTTTTAACCAACTATTAAGTTTTTCAATCTCTTCAAGATCTTGAGCTGTATACTTACCCTGAGTTTTCATATCAGCAAGTCTATCTTCAATTCTCTTATTTTGAGTATTTAAATCTTGCATTCTCTCTGTAGATGCTGCAGCCTGTTGTTCGGCAATGGCTTTATTTTGTTCCATCTCTCTTT
>Ga0307971_1001049_pt1 | contig 14002 bp, 8 predicted proteins | sample OrgLakmetagen714_FD_201820 | JGI IMG/M metagenome (GOLD analysis project Ga0307971, IMG submission 201820) | Saline water microbial communities from Organic Lake, Antarctica - #714 | ecosystem: Environmental > Aquatic > Non-marine Saline and Alkaline > Saline | place: Antarctica: Organic Lake... | reverse complement strand
TCTTTTAAAGAGAGGGTTCTACCCTGATTTTAATGGATATTAAACTCTCCATGAGAAACCAAAATACAAAAGCGTAAAATTTTTATACAAAAAAGTTTCTTCGTTAAAATTTCTTTACAACAAGTTGTGGCAGCAATTTTCGAAGGATGACAGTTGTTAGGTAGGGTGTTTTGAAAAAAGGGGAGTAAAAAAGATGATGCAGCGCATCATCTTTTTTATTCCCCTTTTTTCACTTCTAATCCCCAATACAATGTCCTCCTTTAATCAATAAAAATCTATGATTTTTGATGATTAGAGGATCTTGTTGGAGAACGAAGTCTAATAATAATTTATTGAAAAATTCAGATTTTAAAAATTAGTCTGCATCAGCTAAATTTTAAATAATACGTATTTTCAGGAAGTTTTTTTTCTCTTTTAAAATAATTTAATTATAAGTTTATATATACCCATTAAATTCGTGGTAGAACCAAAAAAGAAAATAGCGTTTACATTATTGTTCTATAATTATTGCAACATCATCAACATCGCCGCCTATCGGTGGACAATGCTTAATCACTTTAATACGTGATTTAGTAACTCCTTGAACTTCATTTTTTAAACGTTCACTAATTCTATATCCAACATGCTCAATTAGTTTAGAACGGATATTCATCTCTTCTCTGACGACTTGATTTATTTTTACATAATCAACGGTGTCTGCCAATTCATCAGATTGAAAAGAAGCAGAAAAATCTGTTGTTATGGAAACATCTACTGTATAGTGGCCTCCAATTTTTCCCTCCTCGGGCAAGCATCCATGAAAAGCATAGAGCTTAATTCCGTTTACTTCAATTTTGTTTTGCATGATATTTATATTATGCCTTCATTTTTACAATTGATGGAATGTTTTTCTCCATTCTGCTCAAACTTTCTTCTTTCCCTATTAAAGCGGCAATTTCAAACATACTTGGCCCCATTCCTTTTCCTGTGAGCACTAATCTAATTAATGGAAGAACTTTTCCTATTCCCATTTCTTTCTTTTCTAAAAATGATTTGAATGAAATTTCAATGTTTGCTGCATCAAAACTTTCGATAGCTGCTAATTCTTGAGACCATTCTTTCATTAATTCTTCAGCTTCCTCTTTCCATTTTTTATTTACCGTTTTCTTGTCAAACTCAGCTGGATTTTCAAAAAGGTACTGTCCTTCTGTATAAATATCTCCTACAAAAGTAGCGCGTTCTTTCATTAAATTACACGCTTTTTCTAAATAGGCATCAGATATTTCTGCTAATGGTTCTGTAACTTGGTCGCGCAACATTTTTGCTAAAGAATTCGCTGATTCGGCTCTTAAATATTGTTGTTGAAACCATTTGGTTTTGTCTGCATCAAATTTAGCACCTGCTTTATTCACGCGTTTTAAAGAAAATGCTTGAATCATTTCTTCCATAGAAAACAACTCTTGTGTCGTTCCAGGATTCCATCCTAAAAATGCCAACATATTAATAAATGCGCCGGGTAAATATCCTTGTTCTCTATATCCTGAGAATTTTTCTCCTTCTTTGGATAACCAATCTATGGGGAAAACAGGGAATCCTAATCGGTCACCATCTCTTTTAGATAGTTTTCCATTGCCATCAGGACGCAATAATAGTGGACAATGTGCAAATTTTGGAGCCTCCCATTCGAACGCTTCGTATAATAAAACATGCAATGGGGCGGATGGCAACCATTCTTCACCACGAATAACATGTGAAATTTTCATGGTATGGTCATCTACAATGTTTGCCAAATGATAGGTTGGCATACCATCACTTTTAAATAAAACTTTATCGTCAAGATTATTAGTGTTTACAACAACCCATCCTCTAATTTCATCTTCAAAACGAACATCTATATTCCGTGGCATTTGAAAACGGATCACGTAAGGATCTCCATTTTCTAATCTCTTTTGAACTTCATCTTCTGGCAAAGTCAAAGCGTTTTGCATAGAAGTTCTAGTCACAGAATTGTATTGCCAGTTCGGCATTTTCATTTGTAATGCTTGCTTTCGCATTTTATCTAAATCTTCTGAAGTATCAAATGCATAATATGCTTTTCCTGATGCCACCAAACGGTCTGCATAAGGTTTGTAGATTTCCATTCTTTCAGACTGCTTGTAAGGGCCGTAATCTCCACCAACTCCTTGACCTTCATCTGCTGTTATTCCACACCATTTTAAAGCCTCTAATATATAATCTTCAGCTCCTTCGACAAGTCGTGTTTGGTCTGTATCCTCTACTCTAATGATAAATGTACCATTGTGCTTTTTAGCAAATAAATAATTATACAATGCTGTACGAACTCCACCCATGTGTAGAGGTCCGGTTGGTGATGGCGCGAACCTAACGCGAACTGGTTTATCTGACATAAATTCTAATTTTTATACAAAGATAATTGATTCCTTTGCGTTTAAGTAGTTTCGCTTTAAAAAAGTGGTTAATTTTGTTTTTTTGTGGTTCCGCTCTATTTGAGCATATTTTTTTTATCATAAACAAAAACACACAAAGCAAAAAATACCTCGACATTTCGTAGTTTTATACCTAATATTACTTTCAAATTGAATTTTATACAATACGATGGGAACTTTTGATGATTTAATTGGTCAAGTAGATGCTTTTATTCGCAAATACTATAAGAATCTTATAATTAAAGGTTTATTCCTTTTCCTTATAATATTTCTAGCTACTTTTCTATTGGTCAGTGGATTAGAGTATATAGGCAGATTTAACTCTTTTATTCGTGCATTTCTATTTTTCTCATTTATAGTGCTGAATGGATATGTTCTCATAAAATACTTTGTCGTTCCACTTTCTAAATTATTTTCATTCGGAAAAAGGATTACGCGCTTTCAAGCGGCTAATATAATAGGTGATTTCTTTCCTTCTGTAAATGACCGTCTTCTAAATACTTTACAGTTAGAAGAAACCACCAACTCAAATCCAAAAAATATTGATTTTTTGAAAGCGAGTATTCAACAAAATGCTAAACAATTAAATACTTTAAGTTTCGCTTCTGCGATCGATTATTCAGCCAATAAAAAATTTTTGCGTTACTTCATTCCAATTCTTACCACAGTTGTTTTGGTAGGTGTAATGGTTCCTAATTTTTTTACGGACAGTACTCAGCGTTTAATTAAATACAATCAAATTTTTGAAGTTGCCCCTGATTTTACTTTTGAATTGGATAATGAAAAATTACTAGTTGAAGAAGGCAATGCAATCAGCATTGAGGTTACATTAACGCCAAATCCTGGAAAATCAGTTCCTGATCGTGTTTATTTAGAAAGTGATGAGGGTACTTTTTTGATGGACAAAACTGCAAAAAACAGCGCCATTTATACTTTTAGTAATTTGAATGATGATTTGCCATTTCGTTTTAAAGCTGCAAATGCAACATCTAAAACATTTACTGTTGATGTTGTGAAAAGAACTTCTTTAGGACATTTAAAAGTGGATATTGATTATCCAGTTTATTTAAACCGCAATTCTGAAACAATTGAAAATCCAGGAGATTTAATTTTACCTGAAGGAACTCAATTGACATGGAATGGGATTACAAAAAACACCAAATCATTAACTGTAATTTCATCCGATACGACAATTGAATTTAAAGGACAATCAGGATTTAGATTTATTCAGAAAGCTAAATGTTCCTCTGCGCTTTCTTTCGTTTTAGAGAACCGTGAACTATCAACTTTTGATTCAACCCAATATTATATTGATGTTATCAAAGATGAATATCCGAGTATTTCAATAAGTATTAGAAATGATTCTGTCCAAAAAAACAAGATTTACTTTTCAGGAAATGTGAAAGACGATCATGGACTAACACGTGTTACTTTTAATTACACTATTCGCAAGAGAGATGGGAATGAAATCAAAGAAACCATCTCTGTTCCGGGAATAAGCGGAAGCCAATCTCCGTTTTCAATGACTTTTAATATTGATCAACTGCCTTTGGAGTTGGAAGATAATGTTACTTACTACTTCACCGTTTTTGATAATGATGGCATTAACGGTCCAAAAGCAACAAAGTCAAATGTTTTTCAACACAAGAGTCCATCGTTGAATGAATTGCAAGAACAACGCAAAAGCGAAAAGGACGATGCAAAAGAAGAACTAAAAGAATTGATTAGAGAAAGTCAGGAATTTAAAGAGCAAATCAATCGCCTGAAAAAGGAAATGGCCAACTCTAAAAAGTCCTCATGGCAACAACAAAAACAAGTAGAGAGTTTACAGGAACAACAAAAGTCTTTAAAAGATAAATTGGAACAATTAAAAGAGAAGACGAAATCCTCATTTGAGGAAAAGTCAAAGTTAAGTCCGATGAATGAAAAGCTATTAGAGAAACAAAAAGAATTAGAGGATTTACTTGATTCAGTAATGGATGATGAGCTGAAAAAATTACTGGAAGAGCTAGAAAAAATGATGAAGGAGAATGAATCTAAAGATCTGTTGGAAAAAATGGAGGAAAGCGAAATGAGTGCTGAAGAAATGGATCGCCAGTTGGATAGAACTATGGAAATGTTAAAGAAGATGGATGTTGAAGAACGCGTAGAAGATCTTCAAAAATCCTTGGAAAAATTAGCAAAAGACCAGGACGATTTAAAAGAGAATTTGGAAGATGGAATGAATAAGGAAGAGGCTTTAAAAAAACAAGAAGAGTTGAATGATCAATTTGATGAGTTAAAGAAAGATCTTGAAGAGATGATGAAAAAGAATGAGAAATTAGATAGGCCTTTTTCATTGGATGATTTAGATAAAGCTGCTGAAGAAGTTAAGGAGGAAATGTCCGATGCAAAGGAAGATATAGAGAATGATAAAAATTCATCTGCTGGAGAAAAACAAAAGAATGCAAGTGAAAAAATGGAGGAAATGGCTTCTCAAATGGCCGCTCAAATGCAAGATAGTCAGGAACAACAGCAAGAGGAAGATTTAAAGTCATTGCGTGCTTTATTGGAAAACTTAATGCGTCTGAGTTTCGATCAAGAAGAGAACATGGAGGCATTTAAAGAAACAGATAATTATGACCCAATGTTTATTGAATTAGGGAAAGGCCAACGCAGTATCATTGACAATCTAAAACCGGTTAAGGACAGTTTACGTGCCTTAGCTGATCGTATTCCTAAGATTGCCTCTTTCATTGAACAAGAGTTAGGGGAAATTGAAAAGCAATATAAATATATACCATCACATATTGGAGAGAGAGAGAATCGTCAATTAGGTGTTAAGCAACAATTCGCAATGACGAGTATAAATAATTTAGCGTTGTTTTTGAATGAGACTTTAGAAAGCGCTCAGAAAAGTATGTCTGAAATGCAAGGAGACAAAAGTTGTGATAAACCTGGAAAAGGAAAGCCTGGAAAAGGGAAGCCGGGCAAAGGGAAACCTGGTGATATGGAAAGCATGAAAGAGATGTTAAAGAAGCAACTTAAGAACATGAAAAATGGAGCTAACCCAGGTGGCAATAAACCCGGAGGTCAATCAGGAATGTTGCCAATGAATTCAGAACAAGCCGCAAAAATGGCAGCACAGCAAAGTGCAATGCAGAAAAAACTTCAGGAATTACGTGAGCAGATGAACAAAGATGGCAGTGGTGATGGAAACAAACTAAACAAGCTGATTAAAGAGCTGGAAGAGCAAGAAGAAAAACTCATCAATAAAGAATGGAGTGGAGAATTAATCGAGCGGCAACAAAAGATTTTAACACGTCTTTTAGAAAGTGAAAAGGCCATGCAGGAGAGAGGTTTAGATGAACAGCGCGAAAGTAATTCAGGAAAAAATCAAGAGATTGGTAACCAAATTGAGTTTTTAGAGTATAAGAACCATAGAGATAAACAAATAGAGTTACTCAGAACATTAGACCCTTCGTTTAGCAAATATTATAGAGAAAAGGCAAATGCTTATTTCTTAAATGTAAACTAAGGCTTTCTATTTTGTTTGATATAAATGAATTGATGGAAACAAGTTATAAAGAAATTGAATCTATATCCTTTGCATCGGATATAAAAAATATCAGTGTCGCCGAATCCCTTGTCGATGCAATTTGCCGCGATAATAGTGTGCATGATGATCATTATGGAAATATTTTAATTGCTGTTACAGAAGCAGTAAATAATGCAATTCAACATGGCAATCTAGAGGATGTTAATAAAGAGGTTGTCGTCTCTGTTAAACGCAATTCAGATGAACTTTGTTTTATCATAAAAGATAGCGGAGCAGGTTTTGCTTTTGATAATCTTCCAGACCCGACTTCACCGGAGAACATAGAAAAAGAAAGTGGTAGAGGTGTCTTTCTTATGAAGTCATTAGCCGATAAAGTGCTATTTGAAAACAATGGTTCTAAAGTCACACTAATTTTTGGGAATCTAAAATGATAGATTTTCAAATATTAGAAGTTGACCCACCTGATCTTTCTCACGTTGAAAATTGGTTTCAAGAAATTGTTGAAAATGAAGACAAACTTCTTGCGGAGTTATCTGTCGTTATAGGAACCGATGATTGGTTGCTGGAAAAGAATATACGTTTTCTTGGGCACGACTTCTACACTGATATTATCACATTTGATTATTGCGTGAGTAATATTGTAAGTGGTGACTTGCTTATTAGTTTAGAACGTGTTGATGATAATTCTAAAGATTTTAATGTTTCACGTGAAACAGAGTTGAACCGTATTTTGGTTCATGGATTACTTCATTTGTGTGGTTATGGTGATAAAACTCCAAAAGAAATCGAGATAATTCGAAAAAAAGAGGATTACTATCTTTCACTATTGTAATTTTGTTGCAAGTGAAACAAGATAGTTATGCTAAAAGAATATGATGTTATAGTTATTGGTGCAGGACATGCTGGTTGTGAGGCCGCTAATGCAGCAGGAAAGCTAGGGGCTTCTACTCTAGTTGTTACAATGAATATGAATACAATTGCTCAAATGTCTTGCAACCCTGCCATGGGTGGTGTTGCAAAAGGACAGATTTTGCGTGAGATCGACGCCTTAGGCGGAGGTTCTGCAATTGTTTCAGACAAGACAGCCATACAGTTCCGAATGTTAAATATGAGTAAAGGTCCTGCGATGTGGTCTCCGCGTACGCAAAATGATCGTATGCGTTTTGCTGAGGAATGGAGGTTGATGTTAGAGTCAAATCTAAATGTCGATTTCTGGCAAGATATGGTGGTTGGAATCAACGCTAAGGATGGAAAAATTACCGGTGTTAAAACCCAAATGGGAATTGAAATCGTTGGTAAATCTGTTGTCATTACAAGTGGAACTTTCATGAATGGAATGATCCACTTAGGTGAGAATAATTACGGAGGCGGTCGAGCTGGTGAAAGTGCTTCATCTGGAATTACAGAAGACTTAGTAAAAATGGGTTTTGAGTCCGGAAGGATGAAAACGGGAACTCCACCAAGAGTCGACGGTCGTTCTTTAGATTATACTCAAATGGAAGTTCAAGCTGGTGATGACGTGACGGGAAAGTTTAGTTTTACGGATGAAACCAAAATTTTATCAACCCAAAGACCATGTCACATTACGTATACAAATCAAAAAACCCACGATATTTTAAGGACAGGTTTCGACCGCAGTCCAATGTTTAATGGTGCTATTAAATCAAAAGGTCCAAGATATTGTCCAAGTATAGAGGATAAAATTTCAAGGTTTGCTGAGCGGGATAGACATCAAATATTTGTAGAGCCTGAAGGGTGGAAAACAGTTGAAATTTATGTAAACGGATTCAGTACAAGTTTGCCAGAAGAAATTCAATTAGAAGCTTTAAAAACTATTCCTGGATTTGAAAATGTCAAAATGTTCAGACCCGGATATGCTATTGAATACGATTACTTCCCTCCTACTCAATTGAAGCATACTTTAGAGACTAAGCTTGTTTCTGGTTTGTACTTCGCAGGTCAAATTAATGGAACTACTGGTTATGAAGAAGCCGCTTGTCAAGGTTTAATGGCCGGTATAAATGCAGCAAGGAAAATTCAGGGGAAAGATGATTTCATCTTAAATCGATCTGATGCTTATATCGCAGTTTTAATCGATGATTTAATTACCAAAGGCACAGATGAACCTTATAGAATGTTTACTTCTCGAGCTGAATACAGAATCCTGTTGCGTCAAGATAATGCGGATTTAAGGTTGTCCCCTGTTGCGCATATTATTGGAATGATTGGCGATGAGCGCATGGAATTGGTTAAACAGAAAATGGATGATGTAAAAAATCTTAAGAAAAAGTTATCTAAGATAGGTGTAACTCCTGATGAAGCAAACCCAATTCTAGCAGCCCTAGATTCCGCTCCAATTAATCAGCAGGTAAAGTTGTCTCTATTGATCACACGTCCTAATATCGGAATGACTCAAGTTCTAGAAATGAGTGAACATTTGCGTGATTTTACAACTGATTATAGCAATGAGGTATTAGAACAAGTGGAAATACAATTGAAGTATGATGGTTACATTAGTCGTGAGCAAGATGTTGCCGATAAACTGAATCGACTAGAGGATGTAACTATTCCAGAGGGAATAGAATATCAAAAACTCAATAGTTTAAGTTCTGAAGCTGTTCATAAGCTATCAGATATTTCCCCAAGTACAATTGGTCAAGCTTCACGAATTAGCGGTATTTCACCAAGTGATGTCAATGTTCTTTTGATACATTTGGGGCGTTAGTTTCACGTGAAACATTTATAAATAATTAGTGAATGAATTCCATTAGAAATTGTCCTGTTTGCGAGGAAACCTATTTCAAGGATTTTCTTGAGGTAAAAGACCACATGATTACACAAGAAGAATTTAAGATTGTAGAATGTGATTCTTGTGGGTTTCATTTTACAAATCCAATTCCTGAGTCGGATAAAATTGCTGAATATTATAAGTCTGAAGAATATATTTCACACAGTTCAAATAAGAAAGGTGTGATTAATTTCCTTTATAATACTGTTCGTGGAATAACTTTACAAGAGAAAGTAAAATGGATCCGGAATGAAACAGATGGCAAATGTTTGTTGGATATCGGATCTGGAACTGGACATTTTTTAAAGGCTGCCAACGATAAAGGATTTAATGGAATTGGGTTGGAACCAGATCCAGATGCAAGAGATTTCGCCCATAGAAATAATCATGTAAGAAGTAGTTCCCAAGAAGAGCTTTATAATATTGATAAAAACAGTTTTGATGTAATCACGATGTGGCATGTTTTAGAGCATGTATACGATTTAAGAAAAGATCTAAAACGCATTGAAGAAGTTTTGAGAAGTAATGGGAAACTATTTATTGCTGTTCCAAATATGAATTCATACGATGCAAAATATTATAAAGAGTATTGGGCAGCTTATGACGTACCTCGTCACCTGTATCATTTTAAGAAAAATGATATATCTCGTTTACTTTTAGATTTTGGTTTAGACCTTAAGAAAGTGATTCCAATGAGATACGATTCTTATTATGTTTCCATGCTTTCTGAAAAATATAAAAAGCGCTTTTCTTTATTTGGAGTTTTTCGTGGTCTAATTTCAAATCTAAAAGCAAAAAAATATGGTTACTCAAGTCAGGTGTATGTTTTTGAAAAAAGAAACTAGATACTTCTTGATTTTACCTAAATAGTTTTCTTATCAAAGACCTAAATATGATTAGTTTTCTTGCGGACACGAAATAAGCTTTAGATTATAATTTTTGTTTTTCACCAACGAAAAAGTGTACCTAAGTCTATTTCTTGTGTTTTAAGACTGTTTAAGCTGCCTGTTTTAGGCTTTAATATGTATAGTGTTGGAAAAATGGAGATGTGGAGTCTTTAATAGGGTTTTTTGTCCATGATTTCGCTCTTCTTGGAAGATTTTATAATAGATGATCAAAATTTAAAAAAATTGACTGACATTTCACAAAAAGCTATTTGTACATTTGAGTAGATGATTTTTATTCTTACACAAAATGAAAACGCCAGAATAGAAAATTCTTATTAATTATTAAATCTAAAATTTTAAGATTTTGAAGTTAGATCAACTTAATTTGATTGTAGAAAAGCTCAGAGAGTTTCTTGTGGAAAATGCTGAATTTGTTATCGTTGGTAGATCATACAGCTACTACCCTTTTCTAATCTCAAATAAAAATAACACTCTTTTATTTGAGTGCAATGGTTCACAAATTGAGCCATATGATGTTTATATAGATTTGCGTAATTATTACAGCATAAAATCATCTTGTAGCTGTCCTTATGAAGCGCGTGGAATTTGTAAACATCAAGTGGCTGCTTTAAATAAATTAATAGATTTAATCGAAGATGAAAGCGTTGACTTAAAACCGATAATAGAAAAAAAGACTTTTATCTCTCCTACCACTGCTATTCCTCATGAGAATGGAATTATAGATGTCGATGAGTTAAATAAAATAGAGTTTAGTAACAGAACCAACTATTACAGTCCATTGACTTTTATTTCTGTAAATAAAAATAGAATCGAAGGAGTTTACCAAGATTTCCGTGAGGACTATCAATTATCTTTAACGTTTAATAGATCAAACGAATTATTGGCTTTAAAATGCTCATGTAAAAGTCCGTCTGCTTGTTCACATAAAATGATATTTCTAAAGAGTTTTTTTAAGAAATTTGATAAAGAATATTTCGTGGATAATTTCATGGAACGCTTTAAAGAAAGGGCAATGATGTCCTCTAAGTTTGACGGTTTATTGGGGTTTGATGAAATATTTGCATTAGAAATATCAACTAAAGGTGTTGAAGTAAAGGAGAAAATAAATAATATTGTTGGGTCAGATGATTCATTGTTTGGACTATTTAAAGACAACCAAAAGAGTTTCTATTTACCCGATCAATCTGATGACAACTCAGGTTATGGAGTTGCTATTGGGATGGAAGTAACCAAGAATAGCATCTCGGCGGTGTTTCCTTTTACGGGTAAGCTTGATAAAACAAAAACAAGGTTAAATACCAAGTACAAAGTGATTAGCGATTATAATTTTTCAGAAGCTATGTCTCGCGTTGATAAAAAGTCACATAAAGATAAGATATTGAATGGTATACAGTTGTCAGAAGTGTTTGATGAGGACAGGTATGCAGAACTTAGTTTGGAGAATACCAAAAAACAAATTAAAATATTTTCCACTATTATAGAAAGTAACCCAGAGCAGATTTTATATCTCCATAATAGTAATAAGTCATTCGTTAAAAAACACACCACGGAGTTGACTTTGAGTGAAGATGAAATTACCCCTACTCTAAAAATAATAGACAAAAAACCATTTTACCAACTTGATTTTAAAATCAAAATTGATAACCATACTTATGGCATCAACTCCTCTAAACTCTTAGTTGCACCGTTTGGAATTGCTTTTAATGGTGCATTTTATCCATATAAAAATTCTGAAGTGGCTTTTTCTTTGTTAAAAGCATTAGAAAAACCTCAATTGAATGTGGTTCATAAAGGAATAGATAATCTTATGGAATCGGTTATTGAGCCATTATCTAGGGTTTTTGAAATTGACTTTGTAGGAATTAAATCATCCAAAATTGAGCAAGATTCTGATTTTGAAAAGCATGTTTATCTTTCTGACGAAGAGGGACAATATGTTGTATTACAACCACTTGTTCAATATGGTGAAACGCTGGTTTCACCAGGAAGTAAAGAGAAAGTATGGGAAGACAAATCCAAATTAACGTATCAAGATAGAAACATAGACCTAGAAAGTGAGTTCCTGAATGATTTTAAGCGTTTACATCCTCAATTTGAGCATCAATCCAATTACTTTTATCTCACGGTTGAAGATGCTTTAGATTCTATGTGGTTGATGGAAACCTTAGATAATTTTAAAGAAAAGAAAATCAGAATATTTGGATTAAATGACTTAAAATCAATTCGTTATAATTTGAATAAACCTTCTTTTTCAATGGGTTTAAGCTCTGGAACTGATTGGTTTGACATGAACATTGATATTTCTTTTGGTGGCCAAAAAGCAGATTTGAAGCAAATTCAAAAATCCATTATTAAGCAAAGTAACTACGTAGAATTGAAAGATGGTTCTATTGGAATTTTGCCCAAAGAATGGATTGAGAAATATAAAAAGTACTTTAAATTGGGGAATGTCAAAAAGGATAAAATTGAGATCTCAAATTTTCAATTCAACATCATTGACGAGTTATATGAAGAGGAAACAAACACTCCGAAGTTTTTAGAAGAATTGTATGAAAAGAAAAAACGATTATTAAACCTTAAAGAATTAAAAGCAGTTCCGACACCGAAAGGAATAAAAGCAACATTAAGAGATTATCAAAAAGAAGGATTGAACTGGCTGGTTTTCTTAGATGAAAATCAATTGGGCGGCTGTTTAGCTGATGATATGGGATTGGGCAAAACCCTTCAAACTATTGCATTCTTGCAGTACTTAAAGAACGCGGCTAAAAAAGGCACAGCCCTGCCCCATTTAGTTGTCGCTCCAACCTCGTTAATGTTTAATTGGCTTGCAGAAATAGAGAAGTTTGCGCCAAAATTGAAAGTGCTGAGTTTTATTGGACCGAACAGACATGAGTTGATTAAAGAAATTCCAAAAAACGATATTATTTTAACAACTTATGGATCAATTATTAAAGATGTTGAAACACATATAAAAATTGATTATAATTATGTAATTCTGGATGAAAGTCAGGCCATTAAAAATCCACAATCTCAACGTTTCAAGGCAGTTCGTTTATTGAAAAGCAAGAACAGGTTAGCGCTTACAGGAACACCGATTGAAAACAATACGTTCGATCTATACAGTCAGTTTAGTTTTTTAAATCCTGGAATATTTGGAAGTATTAAGCACTTCAAATCCACATTTTCCGAAGCGATTGACAAAGATCAAGATGAATACACCTCTGATTTATTGGCAAGAATGATCAATCCTTTCTTATTGCGCAGAACTAAATCCCAAGTTGCCAAGGAATTGCCTACGAAAACAGAAGTGGTGATTTATTGTGAAATGGGAAAAGCACAACGAAACGTTTATGATCATTTCAAAGCACATTTTAAGCAGAAATTACAGGAGCAAATTGAAGATGAGGGAATAAATAAATCCCAAATGTATATTCTCCAAGGATTAACCAAGTTGCGTCAGATTTGTAATTCAACTGCACTTGCTGACAAAGAAAAGGATTATGGAAACGAATCTGCTAAGTTGGATGAACTGGTGCGTCATTTAACTGAAAAAGTAAGTAATCACAAAATTCTGGTCTTCTCTCAATTCGTAGGGATGTTGCACCTCGTTAAAGAGCGTTTAGAGGAAGAAGGAATTCTTTTTGAGTACTTAGATGGAAAAACACAAAACAGAGAGCAAAAGGTAAATAATTTCCAAAATAACGATAAGATCCGTGTGTTTCTGATTAGTTTGAAAGCTGGAGGAACAGGATTGAACTTAACGGAAGCAGATTATGTATATTTAATCGATCCATGGTGGAATCCTGCTGTTGAAAGTCAAGCGATCGACCGTTGTTATAGAATAGGACAAGACAAAAAAGTAATGGCCTATCGCATGATTTGTAAAAATACGATTGAAGAGAAAATTGTTCAATTACAAGACAAAAAGAAAACCGTTGCAGCCGATGTTATCCGAGTGGACAAAGAGAAAAAATCGTTTAATAAAAGTGATGTGGAAATGTTGTTTGGGTTTACGTAGGGAGGTTTTGAAAAACGTCCGCTACTGAATCAAAAAATAAGTATACATGGATCCTAAAAAATGTCCGTAAATATCCATATTTGTAATATAATGTGGGAAATTTTCATCAATTCTTGTAAAGGAATGGGGGTAAATTAAGATGTTAATCAATTTCAAGAAGTGTGTGGTCGGAAACAGAAGATTTTTATAAATATTTAGGTTCTACCCTGATTTTAATGGATATTAAATTCTCCATGAGAAACCAAAATACAAAAGCGTAAAATTTTAATACAAAAAAGTTCCTTCGTGAAAATTTCTTTACAACAAGTTGATAAATAAATTTTT
>Ga0307971_1001043_pt1 | contig 14040 bp, 11 predicted proteins | sample OrgLakmetagen714_FD_201820 | JGI IMG/M metagenome (GOLD analysis project Ga0307971, IMG submission 201820) | Saline water microbial communities from Organic Lake, Antarctica - #714 | ecosystem: Environmental > Aquatic > Non-marine Saline and Alkaline > Saline | place: Antarctica: Organic Lake... | reverse complement strand
ACTTTCCTCATGGTACTTTACACCCTGTCTTGTCATGTTAAGTTTGTCTCCGAGTTGTGCCATGGTCATGTTTAAGGCGTTTCTAATTGCAGATATCCAACCTACATTAGGAACTACAACATTATTTACCGCTTTGAAAGGCGCTATTTTTTTATCTATTTGCTCGACTAAAAGTTTTTTATTATTTCTCATCTTATAAAATATTTGACAGTACTTAACTTTAAAATTGTAAAGTTTTGTGTTTACAATTTTAAACAAATGTAAAGTAAATATATTACAAAACATATTTATAGTAAAGTAAATGTTTTACTAAATTAACTTTAAGTAAAGTGATTGCTTTACGATCTACTGTCTGTTTTATTTGCTATTTGACCTAATAATTTGCTATTGATCAAATAGTAATCCTTCTAATCCTTAGTCAGGCTCATCTTTTTACTACCACAAAAAAAAGGAGCCTCATTTCTGAAACTCCTTTTCTAAATATAAGGTTTAATGATTATTCTTTCGTTATTCTATAATGCCAATTGATAATCCAAAAAACACCAGTCTATTCCTAGATGTTAGGTGGTTTCGGACGCGCCTTATCTTTTTTTGAAGATGGAGTGAACTAGAAGTCGCTAATAATTGTGGAGAAAAAGCACTGCTTTTGAAGACCAAACGTTAGAGCAGGGACCAAAGCTTGCGTGGAGATCACCAGCATTATCGACTTTTAGGATTGGAGTCAAGAACCGCAGCGAAGCAAGCTCATAGCCTGTCCCGAAAAATCGGGAAAAACAAATAAAAAGCTTTAAGGATTTGAATAAAAAATATCAAGCGCTAGACATTTTTGTTTCTTTTTGGGGCAATGCCAAAAAGAAAAAGACTCATCCATACATTAATGCTTGTATAAAAAGCAATTTCTTACAAAAGCAGATAATACCTCTATTTCTCCTCAATCCACTCCCTAGCATTCACAAACCCTTCCAACCAAGGACTCACCTCATCCTTCCTTCCATCAGGATAGTTCGCCCAGTTCCACTGAAACGTCGAACGCTCAATGTGTGGCATTGTTACCAAGTGTCTTCCTGAAGTGTCACACATCATTGCTGTGTTGAAATCAGAACCATTTGGATTTGCTGGATATTGATCATACCCATATTTCGCTACGATGTTGTATTTATCTTCAGTATAAGGTAAATCGAATTTCCCTTCACCATGCGAAATCCAAACACCAAGTGTTGTGCCTTCTAATGAAGACAACATCACTGAATTGTTCTTTTGAATTTTTACAGAAGTAAATCCACTTTCATGTTTCTTCGAATCGTTGTACGTCATTTTTCCGTGGGCATCATGTTCTGGATTTACGAGATCTAACTCCATCCATAACTGACAACCGTTACAAATTCCAACTGAAAGTGTGTCTTCACGTTTAAAGAATGTTTCTAACGCTGATTTTGCTTTTTCGTTGTATAAAAATGCACCAGCCCATCCTTTTGCTGAACCTAAAACGTCCGAGTTAGAGAATCCACCAACTGCACCAATAAACTGAATGTCTTCTAAAGTTTCACGGCCTTCAATTAAATCCGTCATGTGAATATCTTTAACGTCAAATCCAGCTAAATACATCGCATTTGCCATTTCTCGCTCACTGTTACTTCCTTTTTCTCTTAAAATTGCAGCTTTTGGACGCAGTTTCACGTTTTCCATTATTGGGAGTTTACCTGTGAACCCTTTAGGGAAAGTATATTTTAATGGTTGATTTTTATAATTGTCATAACGCGCTTTTGCTAATCCGTTCGCCGTTTGTTTTTGGTCTAATAAATAAGAAGTCTTAAACCAAGTATCACGCAATTGTGAAACCGTCATTGTGAAAGCATCCGTTCCGTTAATGATACTTACGAAATCGTTTTCTACCACTTTACCAATTTCATGGAAATCAATATTGTTTGCTTCCAAAGTAGCCACTATACTTGCATCTTTTGCTTGGAAAACAATTCCTGAATTCTCTGCAAATAATACTTTAAAGGAATCTTTCTCATTCAAACTTGTCAAGTCGTATTCTGCTCCAATATTATTGTCTGCAAAACACATTTCCAATAGGGTAGTGATCAATCCACCAGAAGCCACGTCGTGACCTGCAACGATTTGATCCTTTTGAATTAAATCTTGAATCGTATTGAAAACCGTTTTAACATAGCCAGCGTCTTTAACATCTGGTGCTTCATTCCCCAATTGACCCATAATTTGAGAGAAAGAACTTCCGCCCAATTTAAACTCATCTTGAGAAATGTTGATATAGTAAATTGGACCTGCTTCTTTTTTGAAAACTGGCTCAACCACTTTACTGATTGCATTGCAATGTCCAGCCGCTGAAATAATAACCGTTCCCGGAGAAATTACTTCGTCATTTGGATATTTTTGTTTCATCGATAAGGAATCTTTCCCTGTAGGAACATTAATTCCTAAAGCGATAGAAAATTCTGAAATTGCTTGCACCGCTTTATACAAACGCGCATCTTCTCCAGGATTTTTACAAGGCCACATCCAGTTAGCGGATAAGGAAACACTTTTCAAACCTTCTTCTAACGGCGCCCACATAAGGTTCGTTAAAGATTCAGTAATTGCATTTCGACTTCCTGCCGCTGGATCGATCAATGCAGCAATAGGAGCATGTCCAATTGAAGTTGCAATTCCATCTACTCCTTTGAAATCCAATGCCATTACCCCAACGTTGTTGAGTGGCAATTGCAATGGACCAACACATTGTTGTTTGGCAACTTTTCCACCAACACAACGGTCAACTTTATTCGTTAACCAATCTTTTGAACCTACAGCCTCCAATTGTAATAATTGGTCTAAATAGGCATAGAATTTATCTTTCTTATAGTCTAAATCAGAATAAACAAGTGAAATTGTGCTGTCTGTCATGATTGTCTTTGGCGAACTTCCAAACATATCTGTCAACGCTAAATCCATTGGTTTTTCACCCGTAGATTTCGATTCGAAAGTAAAGCGATTGTTGTTTGTAACATCACCCACAGTATACATTGGAGAACGTTCACGATCAGCGATTTTCTGAAGTGTTTCAATATGTTTTTCGGCAATCACTAAACCCATTCGTTCTTGTGATTCATTTCCGATAATTTCTTTTGCAGACAACGTTGGATCTCCAACAGGAAGTTGATCTAAATCGATTAATCCACCAGTATCTTCCACCAATTCACTCAAACAGTTTAAGTGACCTCCAGCTCCGTGATCGTGAATAGAAACGATGAAATTTTCGTCACTTTCAACCATTCCACGCACCGCATTTGCCGCACGTTTTTGCATTTCTGGATTAGAACGTTGTACAGCATTCAATTCGATTCCTGAAGAAAAAGCCCCAGTATCAGCACTTGAAACGGCAGCTCCACCCATTCCAATGCGGTAATTTTCACCCCCTAAAATAACGATTTTGTCACCATCTTGAGGCGTATCTTTTAATGCTTGGTCAGCTTTTCCATATCCAATACCACCGGCTTGCATGATTACTTTATCAAAGCCTAACTTTCTGTGGTCGGCGTCCGCATTTTTATTTTTTGAATCGTGGTGTTCAAAAGTTAAAACAGAACCTGTAATTAAAGGTTGACCAAATTTATTTCCAAAATCAGAAGCACCATTCGACGCTTTGATTAAAATATCCATAGGTGTTTGGTAAAGCCATTTTCTTTCTTCGAAAGCTTGTTCCCATGGACGCTCTTCCTCTAAACGCGAATAAGAAGTCATGTAAACAGCTGTTCCAGCAAGCGGTAAAGAACCTTTTCCACCTGCCAATCTATCTCTAATTTCTCCACCAGCACCAGTTGCAGCTCCGTTAAAAGGCTCAACAGTTGTTGGGAAGTTATGCGTTTCAGCTTTCAATGAAATAACTGAATCGAATCTTTTTATGTCGTAATATTCTGGAATGTCGGCACGTTTTGGCGCAAACTGTTCAACGTTTGGTCCTTTCACAAAAGCCACGTTATCTTTGTACGCTGAAACTATTCCGTTTGGATTCGCTTTTGCTGTATCTCTAATCATTCTGAACAAAGAGCGATCTTTTTCTTCACCATCAATAACAAACGTTCCATTGAATATCTTGTGACGACAGTGTTCTGAATTCACTTGTGAAAATCCAAAAACTTCAGAATCCGTTAAAGGGCGACCGATTTTTTTAGACATGTTTTCCAAATATTCAACCTCTTCATCGTTCAATGCTAAACCTTCTTTTTGGTTGTAAGCAGAGATATCTTCGATATTTAGAATCGCTTCTGGTTCAACTTGAACATTGAATGAATGTTGGACTAATCCATCATACTTTTCAGAAATCATAGGATCGAAATCTGAAGTTTCTTTGTCTACCGCTTGGAATTCTTCAATTCGGATAATGTCAGAAATCCCCATGTTTTGGGTAATCTCAACTGCATTGGTACTCCACGGCGTAATCATTGCCGCACGAGGACCAACAAAAAAAGCACCCAAAGATGCTTGCTTTATAATAGGTTGATCACCAAATAACCATACCAATTTGGCAGTGGTTTCAGTTGATAATTCTTTTGTTGTTTGAACAGCAAATACTTTACCGTTTACGTTTCCAAAGAAGTGAATCATTATATAAGGTTTGAATGTTATTTTATGGCTGCAAATTTAAGCTTTTAAAATGAGAATGGGGTTTAAAAAGTGGGTTGAATAAAATGTATTTGGGGAAGTGGTTTGGCGGGGTGGTTTGGATGATGGAACGCGGATGACGCGGATGCATCGACAGGCTCAGCAGAACTGCAAGCAACGCGGATAAAGGCGGATTTTTTTGGTGGTTGGGGTGAAATATTGTTGGAAAAGTAGAAGTGATTCCTCGTTAAAAAAGGAAGTGCTTAGAAAATTTATGTTTTTTTATCCGTGTCATCCGCGTTCCTATTTAGAGTCTATGAAAACTATAATATCACGGAGCAATATAGTATTCTACTAATCTTTGTTCCATAATCGTCCCACAATTCATTAGATCATTAATCCAGCCAGTCATCCCTTTGACTTTTCCAACACCTTGAACAAACAATGAACTTAGCGTGAAATACGGATCGCCGCAATTATTTGCTGGGTCTCCTGAGGGATAAAAATAAAAACGACGTGCTTCTAATGAAGAAAAAGTACCAATTGGAATTGAGACTTGAATATTATTAAACATTTTCACATTATAATTCCAAAGTTGTGGATCATAATGTCTATGAATAGTATCTGTGAAATTGGTGTAGGAATATGAAATATTTCCTCTGTTATTAACAATATAACCGCTTGAGTCTCGGGTGAAGAATGAACGAGGAGTACCACCCATTGATGTTCCTCTAGTGATTGTATAAACATAATTATTTATCGTTGTATCTCCAATAATTCTTAAAGTATCCTTGTACGGAAGAGGTGTTTCAACGCCATTGGTATCGACTTCTACCCAATCGTAAATCCAATAAGATCCCATTGTTGTGGGAGTATAACAATTATTTGGTTTTTCTGTAGTTGGGATTTGTAATTGCTCTTTTTTACACGAAATAAGCGCTAACAATACAGCGGAAATGATTATGTAAGTCTTCATAAATAGTATAACGTAGGTTGTGGTTAATTAGTATTTCATGCTCAGTTGAATAGTATATAGATTATGATTTATTTTAGTAAAACGTTTCATTTAGCCCATCCTATCTGGTACTTTTCTCTAAAATATTTCCCAATACTTCACCGTCAAAACAAACAGCATCTCTCAAAGTATCATTGACTATTTGATATAAATAAGGTAAAGAATGAACTATGTTTTCTTTTTTAAATACGTCTGTTTTTATAATTTCTGTATGAACTGAATCTTTAAATATTGATGAATCATTAGATAAAAACACAAATTCATTATTTCTGCTTGATTCAGCTATTTTTTTTGAGTTTTCGTAGAACGAATTTTGTGAACAGTTTAATTCTTTACCGATTTCACTATTTATTACCACAACAACATACTTTCTATTCGATAAATCAATTTCTTGTTCTTTTATAATGCTATTTAGTTTTTCAGCGTAAACTTCATTAGAATATTCTTCAGAATTGAATTCAAGATTTTCTAATTCTAAAATAATTTCTCTTTCGGAATCAAGTTTATTATCGCATGAAAATAGTGCGAATATTAAGACGATTAAAATTAATTTTCTATCCATGAAATAGTGTTTAAAACCATTTTACTAGTCTCTTTATCAAAATGCAACGATTTAATTCCTTCACTAGAATCAAATAAAATATATGATTTCCAGATTCCATCAGATTCTCCAATATAATCGAAATTATCATCATAAAGACAAATGATTTCTTGTTGGTTTTCTCCTTTAATTAATAATGCCTTCCAATATATCCAGCAAGCGGAAATGATTTGGAGAATAAATACTGATTATTTTCGATGTATAATTTATCAAAAATAATTTGATTGTGTTCATCTATTTTGTCAAAATTTAAGCGTTGGAATTTCGGCTTATGGATTTTAGAACCAAAGTAATATTGCTCATTTTCTCGCGATTGTAAATTGTAAACAAAAAGTGAATCATTGTAAGCATAAGACATTCCAATCTGATATTCTTTTGATTTATTCAATTGAATTTTCTCTGGTATATAATTTATTCCATAACAGTATTTTTTGTAATTGCTCGGATAAAATACATCATGATTAGTACATTCCGAAGTATTCAAATTAATCGATTTTATAACTGGGGGAATGAAAAACTCTTTTGATTGATATGCTTCATCTATATTCGGAAAGTTGTGAATATAAAGTTGATTATTGTAAATGTCAGGCAAGAATTGTTGCTTCAATACAACCAAATAAGAATCTTCTTCACACTTATCTTCTAAATCGAAAGTGTCTAAAACCTCACCTTTAAAGTTGTAAGAAATTACTAAGTCTTCACTGAAAATATATAGTTTTTCATTTTCTTCATGAACGATGAATGCATCATAATAAGAAGTGTCGTTAATGTAAGCGATAGAATCAACTGTATTGGAATTGAGATTCAATCTAAAAAGTGAAAGCGACTTGTTACTTAGGAAATAAACATTGTTCGAACCAAAAGGCTGATAAGATTCATTGATATTATCAATTCCGTGGGGTAGGGGAATAATAGCTGTTTCCGAATTTTGGAAATCTAATTGTATTCCTTGATTATTGTCTTTCTTAACAGTTTCTTCATTACAAGAAATAAGAATGAGTACTAAATTAAAATAGAAAAGTGATTTTATGTTTCTCATAGAAGAACTAGTGCTGTAACTCATAAATAACGGTGCTTCAATTTTTTATTTTTTCAACTTCCATCTGTAAATCGCATTGAAAACCATCAAAATACCTCCAATAATTATAAGAATATAAGCTTTGTAATTGTCTGCAAAGTTCAAATTATCAAAATCTAAATCAATAATTCCAAAAGTGAGAAATAGCGTTGCTGTAAATGACAGTATATCTTCGTTTTTCATAGCTGTGTTTTCTAATTCAATAAAAATAGTGTTTAGTTCTTCAAAACCAAAGATTTTAAAAATAGTGGAATCTCTTTTTTTGAATTCTTTTTTTTTAAACTAAAGATACCTAAATGCAAGAAATAAGAACAATTACGGTTTTTTTATCCGTGAATCCCTAAAGCTGCACGGGACAGTTATCGAAGATCCGTGTTCCTAACTATACTCGCGGTGACTTAGCTTGTCGAAGGCCTGCGTTCCAATTTGTGCTGCACGTCACTAGTATAGATCAAGATTAAGTTAGCTCAGAATCGTATTATTCATCATTCTCTAAATTTAAAGACAGCATACTTTACAATCGAAATGAGAATAAATAACATTGAAACAGAAATACTTAAAAGTGCCAATAAAGACATCAATTCAGCTTTTGATTCTGAAATTATTTCTTCAGTTCCATAGTCTAATTTCAAACCATATCTAAACGACAAATACATTCCAAAGAGTAGGAGTACAACACTTATCAATCCAGCCAGTAAATCATTGTTGTTCTTTTTTAGAAAATTGATTCTAATTATTTCAATAAGGACGTAAAGAATCATTATTCCGGAGATAAATATTTCAACTATTGGGTTCAAATAAATTTGTTTTAATTGTTGAATATAAAGTTAATGATTAAACACTATTACCCAATTTTTCATCTATATTACCATTACCAATAATCTATTTACTTTTCAAACCAAACGAATCAATCATCAATTACACACCAACCATCCATCCCAACCAATTATCAATTACCCCAACGCGTTAACAATTAATAATTAACCATTAACAATTACTTTTTCCAATTCTTTCTCAAATTTCTTATAATTCCTTTTATTCTTTCCCCAGTCGTATATTTGGGTAGGTAACGAACAAATAGATTTAAAATTCACCTCCGTTTTCCCTTGATTTTCTATTGCTTGAACTTCAATTTGTTCTGTCCAAGAGGACATTGAATATTTTGTTTGTGCGAAATAGCAATTTTCATCTTGATTTAATTCTATTTTCTTGAATCCAGCGTTTTCTAGAGCCTATTTTATCAAGTTTAAACTTTTATTTAAATCTGCATTAATCTGTTTTTTAACGAAGAATTTACTTGTTACAGCATCTGGATTTTTAGTAATTCTTTTGTATAAGAAAACTATTCCAACTGTAACAATCAGTAAAATCCATCCAATATATGACACTAATAATCCCATGATTTCAAAGTTTTGTAGAATTTGTTAATTCATTATTTAATTAAATATACAATTAAAATGAGAAAATTCAATGGATTATAAATTTTATTGAAACATGACTTTTGAACGGTTTTCAATTAATTGTAAGAACTATTAATCTGGTCCATTTAATATTTTGATACTTTCGTGATGAGAATTTAAATGAATAAAGTATGAGCACACCCTATATAATTTTTGGAATAGTAATGCTTCACATAGTGCTTGGTTTTGGATATGTTTTCTGGAAGATTTTCAGGAAAAAACCGTAACTAGTTTCTTGTGATTTATAACTTACATGGCTTAAATTGAATGTAAATTTGATCGATATTCCTATCTTTTTTTACCAATTACACCTCAAATTATCAAAAAGAGTAAAATAAAAGAACGTTTATAAATAAAATGTGCTAGTTTAGTGTTGTAAAACACAACTACATATTATGACAACAGCATACGTATTCTTCACATTAGTAACTGTGCATTTTTTCGCATTAGTAGGATTGGTGGTTTGGAAATTTTATAGAGGGAAATAGTTGTAGTCTTTTACAGGCTCAGTCACTTAAATCAACTGATATTATTGACGATTCCTTATTGAAAAGATATATTTTAATCTTAAAGTTTTCTATTTACCATTTCCCATCTTTTCCAACTTGATGAGTTAATTTTTGTCCCATACTAGCGGATGCGTAATTCACCATAGTTTCAGATTGAGGTTCACCTTGAACGTTTTGATAATGTAATTGAATTGAACAATCATTTGGAATATTGATCCAAACATTTTCAGTTTCTCCATTTTTAATGAAATCAATATTTTTGTTCTCACACCCAGTGATACTGATTTTCGTGACGTCTGAGCCAGGATTGTTTTCAATTTTAATTCGCATAATTCCAGTAAAATAAACGCCTACTATAAAATAGAGTATAGCCACTGGAATATTCAATAACATCCAAGTTATGCTTCGATAAATATTTTTAGAATTTTCAACCTTAGGAATTTTTATCAATAGAAAAATCACAATGCTAATATTTACTATAAAAGCGCCAAGAAAAAATAAATAACCCCAGATGCCGTATTTCATATTGCCTGTTATATCAAAAATTAAACAGATTATTGTTGCAATTAAAAATGTAATTAGCGCAGTTCCTTTTCCTAATTTAGTATATGAAAATTGTTTTTTCATCTCTTCTTTTATTTACTTTACATCCTCTGGAAATCTTTATATACCCTTTAAAAATCGCACATCCCATCTCAACAAAGAGTGAGAAACAGAATGAGAATGATGAAAAAAATATAACTCTGAACTAAATCTTTCCTTTTTCTTATCTAAATATCCTGCAAAACTTCTGCGAATCTCCACTTAGTGACTTCTATGACTAAACTGTCGAAGGCGTCTAACGCACCGCACCTCAGTACTAAAACCACCTCAATACCTACGAAGTAGGAATTCAATACACCACGTTAACCATTAACAATTAACCATTAACAATTAATATTTAACCATTATTAAAATTCTCCTCATACCGCACAATTGCTTTCCTCAAATTCGAAGACAACGCCACCAACCAAATCAATTGATTACTAACTAAATGTGCTTCTTGTAGTTCATGTAAATCTTCTTTTTCGATTTTCAAGACTCCTTCTTTAATATTAGCATCGCGCTCCTCAGATAATACCTGATAAATTTCTAAAAGCTTTTCTTTTGCTTCCTTTATATTCCCGTGGGGTTGAACCTTGAACTTGTGATCGGTATCCAATAAAATAGCAGTTCGAGAAAGTGTATTAGTGATTTTTGAAAATAAAGCACGCGTTTCAGATGTAATAGGAGTCGTTTTGTGACTTTGGATAAAACTTCCTAAGGAAGCAATTCCGGATAAAATCGTTTGATTCAATGTTACAATCTTATAGATCAATTTAAATTCAATTTGTTTGGATTTTGGATCTTGGGTAATTCTCTGAAATGCCGCACTTAATTCACTCAAAGCTAAAAAAGCTTCTTTTCTAGCGATTTTGTGAGTGATTTTTTTTCTCTCTTTGTCTTGATAAAATTCTTGAGTAGCATTTAAATAACCATTGTTTTTATTGATCGCTTTTAGTAAAACCGATTTCAAATTGAGGACTTCCCAACTTGGAAATAAAGTGTAAATCGCTGCATAAGCAATCGCTCCTCCAAGAATGGTGTCAATTACGCGGTATTGTATTACAGAAAATGCATTGGGATTAATGAATGAATAAACAAAAACGATATTCAAGGTGATAAAAGCCGCCGCCCATCGGTAATTTTGTTGCATTAATGAAAAAGCAAGAATGAGAGAAGCAACAGCAAGTGCTCCATAAATATACTCGTTTTGCGTAAGAATTACAATTCCAAAAGCAATGATTCCACCAATGATAGTCCCGACGATTCTATCCTTAGCTCGCTCTTTTGTCAATCCATAGTTTGGACGAAGAATGACTAAAACCGTCAACATAATCCAATAAGCATTTTGAATTTCGAATATATTTCCCAAAACATAAGCGAAAACCATAGCGATTGTTAAACGCAAAGCGTGTCTGAAAATTACAGAGCTCGTAGAAAAATGCTGTAATAAAATCTTTGGTTTGTATTCTTGAAGAGTTAAAAATTGGCGAGCTTCACTGCGTTTTAACGTCACATGTGAAGTATCATTTATGTTGGCTAAAGCATAGCCGATAGCTTCAACTTCTTGAAATATTTGTTTTTGGAAATCGTGCAAATTCCGCATCATTAAGGCTCCTTCACGGGCTTGTGGAAGTTTGTGAATGGCAATGTATTCTGCAATTGTATTGTGTGCTTCTTTCAAACATTTTTCAATACTTTCTTTACTTGGAATATCTGATTTAGTAATAAGGATAGTTGAAAGCGCAGTAAGTTGCTCACTCATTGATCTATTGAGTTGACTAAACTTTAGTAGCTGCTTACTTTCTTTTCCAAATAAATCGTCAAATTTCTCGTAATCCCAGCTGTTGGCAATCACCAATTCAAAAATATCAACAAGTGAAATAAATATTAACAAGCGCTTTTCATCGAAATGAGAACGGCCAGAACGTTTTCGACTAGCCAATAATAGCTCTCTTAATGTTTCATGTTTTTCATTGATTTGCGATTGTAAAACGAAAGTTTGCTTAATTAAAGGCTCTCTATTTGCCTCTGCGATTAATAGATTTGCACGCACTTCTAAATATTCTCCCGTTAACTTTAAAGTTTCAGACAACAGTTGATCATCATCTTTCTTAGGGATAGCTTTATGGAATATTACCGAAGCTAAAATATACCAAAGTCCACCAAAAACCATAAATAAAGCATGTGTCCATATATCAGCAGAAGTTGTTTTATCAACAACCAAAGCCAAAGTCATAGCAAGTAAACTTGAGAATCCGACCAAAGAAGCCCTAAATCCGAAAGCGGATAAAAATGATAATACAAAAGTGAGAATACTAATGAAGAGAAGTATTAAATAGAAATTGGGTCGGGCATATAAAATAAGAATAGTAATCAATGTGGTAAGTAAAATACTGATCAAAGTTCCATTCACTTTTCTACGTAAACTCCCTGGAATATCACTTGGTGAATTCAGAAAAGAGCCAAAAATAAATGATGGTGCAAAGCTCATATAACCAAGCATGTTGAAGGTCAGCAAAGGAATAATTAGTGACAATGTTATGACAACACCTCTGAAAAAATGGGAGCTTTTTAGAAATAACTCAATTCTTGTGCGTCTACTCTTTACCATGGATGCAATTCTAGCTTACAAAGGTAGTTTATTTTTAAGTTTTAACCTCCGCTATTTCTATGGTAAGACATTGAGTTTAACAAATTTTCACCGTGTCGAATTGAATAGCTATTCGCTTAAGAAGTTTGTTTATGGTTAAATAGAGGTCATTATATTTTAGATTCCATGCTTATAAAATGGTATCACAAGTATTGAATGTTCCGGTAAACCTTCAACGATTGTTGAGTCTCCAACTTCTAAAACTGTCTTGATACGTAATTTGTATGAATTTCTAGATCCATATATTTCTATTGAATCATTTTTAATGGCAACCGAAGGAATCTTTACAGGCTTCGCTTTTATAGAACCATAAACTATTTTGTTTAGTAATTTGTCATTTTGTATTTCTATCGAATAATGTGCCTCAAAAGTTGAAGAGTCAGATAGCCTATGGCCAGCATTTAAAAATACTCCTTTTGATAAAGTATCACCTTCTAAAGATTTAAAATAAACGGTATCGCTATTCGAGATGCGCTCTAGATCTTTAATAGATGCATGAGCTGTTACTTGGTAAGAATTACTTTTCGCTAACTTCAAAACAGTATTTCCTTCACTCACCAATAACCCTGCTCCAGTATTACTTTCTAGGATTGTCCCGTTAAATGGAGCCAAGTAAATATAGTCTTCTGCTTTGCGTTCAGTTTTTTTCGCTTTATAATATAGACTGTAAACATTCAGTCTATTCAACAGTTCTTCTTCATTTTTAGATTTTAAAATAGGCATGTTTGGCAATGGAAGAGTTCTCTGAATTTGATTTTCAAATTTCCACCATTTATTGGCTTCATTTGGGAATTGATCATTAACAGATAATATTAGTTTTTGAATCAATTCTTTAAACGCCGACCTGACAGCAAGTAATTCATAAAGCGCTTCTAATCGATCGACTTTAATGAGAATTTCATTTTTCTTGAATCGTGATCCTTCTACTAAAGTACGGTTGTTTTTATCAACTTTCCCATTGACTTTCATTTTAACTTCCTCAACAATTGACGCTTTAACTATACCTGTAATGAGAATATCTTTTTGTTGGCTAACCGCCATAAGTTGATGTACTTTTCTTTTGTCAAAATCTGATTGTTGAATAGGTTCTTTATTTTTAGTAATAGAAACATACAATAAAGTAAAAAATAGTCCAATTATGATGAGAGAATAAACGAGGTTTAATTTTTGTCGGGACGTCATTTACTTATTGTTTTGAATAAACATATTGGATTAACGTAAAGTTAAGTTCTTTTTATTTCGTACAAAAATAAATCAAGAAGTTTGAAAACACTATGTTATCAGATTATTGACTTAAATTAATACAAATAGGCATTAAGTCACTTGTTTTTGGCGAACTTGTTAATAAAAATGTTGAAAAACAGACTTTTCACTGAGTTGTGGCCTCTGTAATCCTCTCTACCTTTGTTAATACAATATTACCAAAAAAACGCAATATGCTAAGTACAATCTTTAAAAAGAGAGTTTCAGACGAACGACTTGCTAATGTCTTTGTTAATGGCGTTTTAGACGTTATTGATAAGGGTTTTGAAGAAGT
>Ga0307971_1001041_pt1 | contig 14062 bp, 18 predicted proteins | sample OrgLakmetagen714_FD_201820 | JGI IMG/M metagenome (GOLD analysis project Ga0307971, IMG submission 201820) | Saline water microbial communities from Organic Lake, Antarctica - #714 | ecosystem: Environmental > Aquatic > Non-marine Saline and Alkaline > Saline | place: Antarctica: Organic Lake... | reverse complement strand
CCATGGTGGTTGCCGCGAGCGCCTCATCAGTGGGCTACGCTCCACGGTAGGTCGACTCTTTAAAAAATCTCAAACCAACACTACAAGGGAGTTTTTTAGGGGGTCGTTTCTGTCCCAAATTAGTAATGATCCCCTTGACTATACTTTTAGGTTCCTACTAGGGAATAAATTATCTCCGTGTCCTTCGTAGAATAAACTTATTGCGATGTCGGCCATAACTAGGAATACTATCCTCTTTACGATTTGACTTGCGCGCAACGCACGCTCGTAAACCTCTGCCCGTAACTCTGGCTTCTGTGTCATTTGGGTTTTTATTGTTTTGAGAGCGAGTTCGACAATCGGGCATGTGCGCCTGATTAGCTTCTTCGGTTTAGTTTGCGCTGCTTTGCTTTTCTTTCTACCTGTTAGCCATCTAATTCCGGCCCTTCGGGGCCTGTCTCGAAAAGCACGTCCCGCACCGCAAAAAAATAGCTACTAACACCAATCCTCCCTTCGAGGGAGGCGCGAAAAAAATAATTACGATCCGCAATTCGCATTCAAGCTTACTAAATACTACCAATAGCAGTAATATTAACGATGGGAATAAGGAATGAGGACTAGGCCCAGTGGTCAATGGGACTGTTCTCCATTAATTTTGTGCCGATCGATACTGATCCGTATGACACCGCATGGTCCATGTGGAATCTTTTTAGATGATAGGTAGAGGTAGGCGTTGGTGTCTAGGTCGTAAGGCTTGGTTAGGAATTCCACGTAAATTACGCGGAAAGTGGATTCAGCGATACCGAAGTGAATTATTCAGCACTTAGTAATATTCGCATGTGAAAAACGCGTGAAACGCAGCCTTCTCGCAAAGTAAGGAGTAAAGTGAGAAGTAAAGGGGGTACAAGGTTCAAGGCGTAGTGCGTAGTGGATACTGTGCCTCTCGTTCCAGTATGTGCATTCGAAATCTTATTAGGAAGCTAACAGAAAGCACTTTTGAACTAATACTAGTGCTGTAGATACGGATCGTGAGATCGTGTACGCCACAGCAACAGTCCAATTATTGCCTAGCTCTTCTGCTTCTTCCTTTCAGGCAATGGCCCATCGTGCCAATGCTCTTGATTGAGGATGTCGGACAGATTATGCTATTGAGGATTTCACACAGTTTTTCAATTGTGAATTTTGCATAAGGAAGATCGTGTAAGAATAGAGTGATTTGATCAACGTGAAGTAGTTTAGCGAGGTGGTGGCACTTCCTTCCCCTGTTCTCGAAGCTTCTTGCGCGCAGCTACTTTAGCTGGTCCGAGGCCATATTCAGCTTCTGCAACAACTGGGTCCATTGGAACGTCGTACTTGCCCTTCCCAACCTAGAGGAAGAAAAGTAACCCTTTTTGTTAATCTCGAGGAGTACATATTCTTGTTATTGAGACATCTGCGAGTGCTAAGTGCTAAGCGCTTAGAAGCAAATTGAGGTAACCTTGATAAACTTTGTATTTGATGTTATTTTGTATTTACCTCTCCTTTCATGCCGGCTGGTTCCCTAAGCGCTAGTGCCGCTTGCGGCGACCTAGCAAGCGCCACCGCACCAGTAGCTGCACCGAAAGACTTTGCCACAAAACTCCGACGACCCACTGCTAGTGCGGAGGCACTGGAAAGCGCGAATGCAGCGAGAACTAAACGAAGTATGCTTAAAGCCATTTCTGTTGAACGACTAGCTCTCAGCTCTCAGCTCTCAGGCTCTAGTTGAAGACAACTGCTCTGAGATTCAGCCGAAAGCTGGTGCCCAACATTTCAGGAGCTTGGTGCATAGTGCGTACAGAGACGTACAGTGACGTCACTTCAATCAGCTGATCAGTAAACAAAAAATAATGAACTGCTCATCTGCTCATCCATGACTGATGCTTACAGCATCATCAGATCATCAGTAACATCAGATTCTTCTTGAGCTCAGGAGTTTTGAATTATAGTATTAGGCAATTATGTTTAGGCCAAAGTTCAGCTCGATGGCTGCCCGGAGCGCTTTTCTCGCCCTTGCACTCGCTACTAGCTCTCACAGCTTTTTGCTCAGTGCATCACGGCTTCGCCCTGGAACCCGAGGATGCATAGGAGCTCGTGTTGCGAACAAGCCAAAACAAGCGTTAAGTGCAGTCGGAGAAGGAGGCATCTTCGATCAATTGCGGGCTGGACTTACGGGTCAAAAAGCGAAGAAAAGTAGCCAGGGCCCTACGAACGAAGTAATCAGCGTTGTCGATGGCGTGCGGCAAAAGCGACTCGGCAACAGCGGCCTCGTGGTGAGAATACGGTGATCTTTGAAGTATAATTGAACACCAATGAGTTCATCTCAAAAATGCACCTCGAGCTGTGCTAGTCATAGTACTCACTATTTCATCTCACGTATACTAGGTGAGCGAGATTGGGCTAGGCACGCAACGTTGGGCAAGTATGGACTTCAATTCCCCATCTCGGGAGGAGTGCTTCAAAATGATGGACCTTGCTATTCTCGAAGGTCATTTGAACTCAATGTTTTTCCACTAGCTTAGTTCTCTCATTGTCATAATTGATCATACCGCCGTGACCAGCTTTTATTCCATGCTTAGAACAATTCCCGATGATTTTAAGCCATTAAACTTTGAAACCATGCCTATTGGAACAAAGGTGGCGTAAACCTCATCGACACTGCGGAACAGTACCCCATTCCTTCGGACCCCCGGCAGTGCCCTGAAGGCAGCACAGAAGCTTTGATTGGTGCTTGGCTGGCCCAAGGCGGTGCTCAAAAAGCGTCGCGTCGGGACAAAGTAAGAAGAAATATCCCTCTACTTATTTGAAAACAGTAACGTATCTTTTTGTGAAGCACGTATCTGTTTATGCGGTCTCCATGAAACATTCCTTATGGATTTATTTAGGTAGTCTTGGCTACCAAAGTCACAGGCGGTGGCCGAGTCACTCGAAGAGGCATATTCGACGCTGTAGACGGCTCCCTGCAGCGGCTAGGGGTCGATCACTTGGACCTTGTGCAGACCCACTGGCCCGCCAGGTACTCTCCGCAGAGCAACTGGGGCCAGTCTTTGGCCTACAGGCGCGCGGGTCAACGCGGGCGATCGTTCGCCGACGCCGAGGAAATCACCGCGGCGTTCGGAGAGCTAGTGGCCAGTGGCAAGATTCGAGGCTACGGGTTCTGTAACGATAACGCGGTGGGGCTCGTGAGTTCAGCTCAGGTAGCGAAGCAATTGGGCGTGGCTGGCCCGTGTGTCATGCAAAATGACTTTTCATTGATCAACCGTCGCATCGAAGAGAACGGAGTGAGCGAAGCATCTGCGCCGTGGCTTTACAACAGTGGTAAGTGTGTGCACACTTTCAATTCTTTTTAATTTTCTGATTTCTTCAAATAAGCACTCCTTTCTTCTCTTATTCACTTTATACTGCCTAAATCTGGAATGAAAAGAACGTCCTGGTAGCAGTGTATAGTGCCGGTATAGTGCCTCACAGGAATGGACTAATCATTTCGCGCTCTCACGTGTATGGCACGTCTTGTGTTTTAGGTTTCTTCGGGTACAACGTCCTCGCAGGTGGTGTTTTAACGGGAAAGTACTTGAACGATCCACCCGAATGGGACCGAGCACCGTCTCCGGGTGATTCCTTCGGCAAGGCGCCGGGTTCGTCTATCCTGGAGAGCCCCCGGATGAAAGGGCGGTTTGATGACATGAGCTGGGGACGCACCCTGTACCGGTGAGTGCGTGTTGATTTCCTGTGGTGCTACTAGTAATTCCATTGAATTGTCTTGATGATTGTCCTACATGGATTTACATACTAGTAGTACTTCTTTGCAACGAAACCAACCTACATGTGTTCGGGGCCTTTGACCCATAGGTATCGGTCAGGACCAGCGGACGAAGCCACACGCGCTTACGCACAGATTGCGAAAGATGCTGGCATAGACCTCTTTGAACTGAGCCTTCGCTGGTATATTTGTAAATTATGAACAGGACTAAGATTGACTTTATTTGTGAGAAAGAGGGACCACTTTTAGAAAATGCTGCCTAATATCCTAATTTTTTTTCTTCAAGTCTTCAATGTGTGTATGTATGCAGTCTAACCTTACCTCTTATTTGCTCAAAACTTACCTACTTACCTTTCCTCCTTTTTGCTCAAAAACTTCAGGGCCCTTGATCGTGAAGCCCTAACCTCTGTGCTGCTTGGATCGAGTTCCTCCACTCAGCTTTCGCAGGCCCTTGCGGTGTGCCGCAAACACCACGCTGAGGTCTAAAAATGAGTGATGAATATCTCCTGCAATTTATTTATTCTTTTCAAGCTTCGTAGTACTAGTGCCCGATTTCGGTACATTCATCATGCGTCTGCTGAGATTTTGTCTGCGTGTACTCGTCTTCGTGTGCTCTCTTGATGCTCGTGTCATCAATGCAACTTAAGCATGGTTCAGCACTTACCTGCACGTTCTTCCTCTTGCTAGGGCCCATTGCCAGACGATTTACTTTGGGCCATTGATCGCGTGCACATGCGCAACCGCTTGCCCATCTTTAGCTCTTACGACGTAGACCCGAATGCAAGAGGGCGAGGAGGCATAGGTGAACCCATCCCTTAAATAAGGACGCATTATCACCATAGTCTTGATTGTTCTCGCTAATTATTTGTTGAAGTGGGGTTTCCCTTATGTTAAATTTTTTTTTGCATTGCAGAAACGGGGTAGTTTGAATAGAATAGATTAGATTATACTCCCCAATTGTAAAAAATTAACAAATGGCAAGAAGCTCTTTTTTAGCTAATAAAGTATACTACAAAATATAAAACGTAGCCTCTTCCCATAAAAAGTTTCAGCCTAGTCCTTCTAGACACTCGTTTTCAATGCTTCTGGAACACCACCCAATGTGCGAAAGTATTTGCAGATGCGGTAGTTCTAAAAGCTCATAGAGGCCATTATTCTAGAGCAAATAGCGCCACTCGATTCCACTAAGCGATGGCCATCACTGATAAAATGGCACGGCCGTCCATCGCAAATGAGCTCACAACTGCAATTGTGTCTCTAAGGGGGGAATAGTTGGCGTCCATAATTATTGAATTATTTCGCGATGCCGCGTAGAGGTGTTGAGGGCTCGTCATAGTTATTTGCGCCAACCCCATCAATATCACGTGTACCGAGCTCTGAAAAGTGACCTCCTAAAATACACAAACACATGCACTCCAAGTAAGTACAAATCGATTACATACAAAGAAAGTGAACCACGGTTCAAATGCACACAATATGCTCAAACGAGCTGGGAAAGCACATTAGGTAGAAGAACATAATTTAAGGAAAGGAGTGGAGTCACTTTTCTTGCCTTTCTTGTTGCTATGAGCCGTTTGATTACAAATCAAGACCACAAGCTGATCCTTTTCGTGCCATGACCTCGTCCTGCTCTTTGTTGCAGGGTTTAATGCCAGCTGCTTTTCTCGGGGAGCACTATGAGCGGCACAATCGTCATCGTTGTGATTGACGTTTTCACTACCTTGCATTGATGTTTGCCAACCCAGCAGCAACCCCCCTCGTGCGCGAACACGAGCAGAGATGTCATGAAAACTCAAATCAGATGCTTCTAACTCCTCAGAAGAAAACCAAGCGCCAATATTCTCGGTTATAAGCGAAGTGGTCGGAGGGTCAGCACCGGCGCCACTGTCATCAGAGGACAACAATTCACGACTGCAGGTGCTGTGTTGATATTGCCAATGCAGTAGAATAAAAAAACGTCAAGGTATAACATCCAAAGGGGAACTTAGATTTATTAAAAAGCAACCTATGCAAATAATACTCCTTTTTCTTTTTCACACCTGTCTTGCTTGGAGTTGCCCGCACACTCGACCAAATGCACAAGGAGCACAGCCAGGGCAGGACGAACCGCAGCTGCAACAAGAAGCCCTGCCGTGACGTCATTGACCTGCGATATATATGCACAACCATTGGGGCGCTGTGTTGTGATTGGAGAGTGAGAGGATGTAAAATAACTTCATGTAATGCAGCAACGACAGATCGTTTTTATCTGATTCTGCTACTAAAGATGAAAACTTGCTTTCTGTCCTCACCGACACTGGTGCTACTGCACCCTGCGACGAAACACTGTCTCCAAGAAACCCTCCTTGCAGAGCACGCTGGGTGAGATCGTGCCGGCACTCGAGCGCAACCTTTACACCACAAATACGAATAAGCAAAACAATATTCCAATAAAGAACGTAGAAATGAAAAAGCGCTTCTGTCCATTGAAAAATAGTTCTGACTTCAATTTGACTAATGAATGTAAATAAAGGAAGACAGAAAAATCTGCATAAAGGAATGATATCCTTGTTGATGAGCCCACGAGCATTTCAGAAAAATGCAACGACAGCATTTACTCCATATAATTTATACTTTTTCCCGGAATCTCCGCGTCTTTGGTGAAAGTTCCATTGATTGCGTTATCTGCTGCAAGGGCTCCTGCAAGTGCAGAAGCATCATTAAGCACGGTAGTTCCACCAGCCCAAGATCTTTCGTCGTTGGTCCAGCTCCCTCGGTTTGTTGAGTCGCCTCTTTCCCACTCAATGCTACTGCTGTTGTTGCTGTTGCCCACGTTGGCTCTAGGAGTGTCAAAGGAATTTTCAACAAATGGTCGCACTTCAGTAGCAGTTTCACAAGAGAGAAGCAAGACGCCCCTCAAAGGAGAAGCTGCATGACGACTGGAAGACGGATTCCAAAGTAGAGCGCGGCGAAGATCGCCCCCGTTTGTTTCACTAGCCACGAGCACGTGCCTCAAAACCACCCCTCGCGGTAAACTTCCACTCTTTGGGATGCTTTTTAAAATTGATGGATTCGTTGCTCCTGATGGCTCCATAAGTGCTGTCCCATCCAAAGCAAACCCTGCAGCTGCTAGTGCTGGTTCTCTTACATGTGCTACACTTGCAACCGAAACGCAAGCTATTGATGCACCTTTAGGCACAACAGTAGCTAAGTTTATGAGCAAACTTATCATAGAATTGGGGTCAGAGCGCCACCCTACCACTGCTACTTCCCACGATGGTGGCATTTTAGGATGTGGCGCATTTGTGTTTGGCTGCGCAGTACTAATAGGAGATGCAACAGGTGATATCGATGACACCTTAAAAGGTGATGGTGACTTTGCACGTTTGACAATGGCTGGCTTCGTAGGAGAAGGAGGAGGCCTTGTTGGCATATCATGGCCTGCCGCTGCAGCAGATAAGCAAAGCGCTGCGTACGATTGATCGTCCATTTCCATACTGTCGTTGTTGTCGTCTGAGTCAGAAGTGGCGTCCACCGTGAGCAACGATTGCTCTGTAGCGGCAGCAGTTGTAGTTGTCTCAGTACTTGTCGTTTCAGAAGTAGTTGTTGTAGCAATAGAATCATTGAGGTCATTGATATTGTGTTTACTACTGCTGCTGAAATGATCTGTGTTAATTTCATGCGCGCGCTTGCGTGCTCTGGCTTTCCAAATCTGCAAAGCACTGCGTTCTAAGTCTACAGCTTTCTCCATGATCAATATAAGCAAGTCTGTGGGCTCGAGACGCAGCGCATCGGGTGGCGACAGCAGAATACCACTTGAAGTTCCTCCATGGGTTGGAGTGTCTGCAGCCCTTTTCGGCGCTGCCTTGGATTTCTCGAACTCTTCAAGAACAATTTCTCCACCATTTTCGATCATGGCCATGATTTTTGCACGTGTTTGCACACCTCGGGTCTGTCATAATGACAACAAATATGACTCAAATTGAGTGCGAGCGTTTCTTTATTCTGAATGTAAATAATACAAATTGAGTGCGAGCGTTTCTTTATTCTGAATGTACATAATACAGACAGTGAGAGGAATATTTCTTCGAAAAAGTGAAAATTACCAAATAAGCAAAAGAAAGATTCGTGCGGTGTAAATAAATTCGAAATGAGAACCAAGATGGAGAACATGATTTTACCTGAGCCTGGAGAATTGTTGCTGCCGCATGGTGCTCTTCATTGGGCTCAATTTTTGGTTTCGATCCGTCGGCTGAACGAGGTGTCGGGCGAATAATCCCAAGCAACACCGTATCATCTGCCGAGATGAAGGCACATGACTTGAGAGTTCATTCAGTAAAGCAAACAGCACCAAGGGTAAAAGCATACGGAAAAGAGGATCTACGTAATCACGTCGATTTGACTTTAAAAATCACACAAATTCACACGCGTGAGTGCCTTCATAAAGCCATGCGAACAATTTCAGAACGAGGGTGGATGTATGGTATGCACCGGTGAGCCGATCAACGGCGTCGCCAAACGAGTCCAACCCGAAAACCTTGCCAAAAGCCTGGCCAAGAGGTGGAACACTACAAGATTGTGCTAGTTGCACAAGGTGCACGGCTGAGCCTTCGAATGATATGAGCTCTATCAGCACCGCCGCTACCTGTAAGACGTAAGATTACAGTACCGAAGAGGTAGTGTGATTTTAAGCATAATCCTAACATTAAACCTAACCCAATATCTAAATCTTAGCCAAAAAGCAACAAACAACCAAACAACCAATTCAAGAACCCACTAGGTAATTCCATAAGTAATATCAATAGCATCGACAATGAGCAACACAACTGCGAAAGGAGTACCGTGGGCTGACAGCACGCTAGAGCGAGGAGTCGGTCTACTGCTACTGCAGACACCACACCCGACAGCCCACTGCCAGGAGTCGTATCAAAAGCGCCATTGTTAGTATTGCTGCTAGATCTACAATTCGCTTTACAGTTTCGCTCTCCAAAGTGAAGACGTCGCAGGAGGGGAACCGTCTCTGGAAGAGCCAAGTCCACCACAAATCGAGCGCTCGGAAAGAGCACACTCATGCGCCGACGCTGACGTTTATCAGCGAGCGCAGCAGTGCTTGCCGCGGCAAGTGCACTGTCTGCAGCAATGAGAGCAGCAAATAAAGCGGCATCCTGCCCACGTCGATTGGTGTCAAAGGAACCAGTGCTATAGGGAGGCACCCAGAGGCAACATGAAGCCTGAGCGAGGCAACACGCGGCTAGAGCTCGCGGGTCGAGCGGCGATCCAGACAATACCTACGTTTTACGGCATTAACAAATAGCAAGCCATGATAATAAATAATGACTGCGAACATACAAATTACTTGCCCATCGCAACAAACCAACTTCATTTAGTTCAGCTAACATGCTGCAGTAAGCCTCGCGTGGCTAGCTACAGTAGGCTTTACCACAAGTTCTACGCCGGAAGGTCGACGCTCTGGGGGCAATGCAGCACACAGGGCATGGTCCATCATAGAGGCATTAGCTTCACCGAGTAACACTACAACACCCGTTCCACCGTCCGACGTTAAGGACAATGATTTGCCTGGCATGATTTGTAAAAACAACCGAGCCACCACGGTATTAGTTGAATGGGGGTTCAAAGATACAACTACTGGAGCACATATTAAGTACATACTACGAGAATTTACCAGCGAGTTGAAAGAAAACTTCTCGTATCACTGCTACTGTTGAGCTTCCCCAACCTAGTACGACAAAATGCCCGTGCTCTTCCAGTTCCTCATCTTGACGAGATGAAAAGCAGCAGCTGAGCCAAGACCGGGCTCTTCTTCTCTTCCTCCTTCGACGATCTTTAGACGTAGGAGCTACCATATTAGTTGAGCCCTTAGCATCAGGGTCATTAGTAGCGAGGAGCGTGTAGCATGACTTGCGCTCCTCTGCATACACGGCAGCAATTTCTGACGAGTCCATGGTCGGGGTTTAGAAAAAGTTGTGATGCACTTTTTGATGAGTCAGGTACAGGGGGATGTTTCTCCAAGGTCAAAATGTCAAAATCCTCAATCCTCAAAACATGTCGACAGATGAGACCGAGGCCGCGCCGTAGTGGCGAGTCTTTCTTCACTTCTTCGCAGAGTAAGCGTTCGATGGAGTTCTGAAGGACAAGAGATGAAAGCTGAATGACGTGAAGGAGGCAACTTTGTGTGAGCCAGCTATCGGACCAAGGTGGAAACTAGGCTTTTGATTCACACCTCGTCAAACCTACTGTAGCTTCTTATTACGACAGTAGTAGATACAATAGATCTGTAGTAAATTGAATTAAATTTATTCTTGCACAGTACGAGCGTTTTGATGGCACGCCCTGCGTTGAGCTGCTGTTAGATATCTAGGGATGGTGCTAGATTGTTCGACCTTGCTTGCGGGCGCGAGCGCGGGCGTGGTTGGCACCGTGCTCGGCTATCCTTTAGATACGCTGAAAAGCCGACTCGCCACGGCAGCAACAAGTGGTCGCTCAGAATCAATCGTGTCAATTGTGCGTGCGCTCGGATTCCGCGGTTTGTACGCGGGCGTAGGCTCACCTTTAGTGTCTCTGGTCATTCTGAACACGATGGGGTTTTCTTCATTTAATGGGTTCACGCAACTTCTCGGTTGTAAATCGGGAAGCAGCGATGATACTTCGGACAAAGAAATCTTTCAGTTAGAGCCTCGGCTAATGCTGGCTGGTGGCCTGTCTGGACTCTGCGCATCGGTCATTAGCACCCCGTTTGAATTGCTCAAAGTGCAAATGCAGGTACAAAAACTACGGGCTTCATGGGGCTGTCTTGATGACGTTACTTACTTCTTATTTTTTTTGCAGGGATATAGTACTTGGCAATTTCATGGCGTTAGGGAATGTTCAAACGTTTGGGACTGGAATGCTATTGCTGAATTCGCACGTCTCATTAGATTAACCTACTTACTGTAATGTATTTTTTTGGTGTCACGGTAGGTGCGCGCCGACTGCAAATTTACCAGTGCTTGGGATGTGGCCAAACGAGTCGCGTCGACGCAAGGACTGCGTGGTCTATACACAGGGTTCTGTGTCAACACTACACGCGAGGTGCCTCCTACAAACTTTTTGAAAACATCATTTTTGACGGTTGTAAGTTAATTCGTGGGAATTGCATAACGGGATCGAAAGGGAAGCTTGTTATATACATGAGAATCATTGTAGATGACTGCAGTCTATTAATTTCTTTCCTGAACATTATTCGCATTTTGCCTTACTCCTTCCCTCAATTATTAGCACCTCTATCCTTTCTTATTTCATTCTCAGTTCAGCTTAATCCAATTTCTTGATCATATGCTGTCGCATCCAGTTTTTGTTTTGCTCCACTTACTTCGGAGTCTATGAGCACGGAAAGCGCTACTTGTCAACAGCTTCGTCCGAGGAATGCACAACTAGAACACGACACGGAGATTACTGCTCATCTGATTCCACTGACGGGAGCTCTAGCATTACCGCTACCGGTAGTAGTAGTAAGAACAGCAGCTTCAACGACCTTGTCAATGGACGGCTGCCATCTTCGGTTGCCGTGCCGCTCGCTGGCGGCACCTCTGGCTGCTTGGCATGGTTCCTGAGTTACCCCCTCGACTGCGTGAAGTCGAACTTACAGGGGAGGCATCTTGTAGCCCCAAAACCTTCAGACACGCCAAGTAGTTATAGCAGTGGTAGCAGTAGCCGTAGCAGTAGTGGCAGCTTGGCTCGCGGCAGAAATCTTGCTGGAGCGGCGTCACCGCAATCGTCTGGTTGGAACGCACCGTCAAAGCCGTCGGCATGGTCAGTCGCTCGGCACTTAGTTGCCATGCGCGGCGTGCGTGGCTTATATTCAGGCCTAGCGCCCTCGCTGGCCCGCGCCTTCGTGGTTAGCGGGAGCCGCTTCTCGGCCTACGAGTTCGCTCTGTGGGCACTCAAACAAGGGAAACTAAACGAGGGAGGGCGATAGGCACTTTCCCATAGATTAGACATAACACGAAGTAAAGTTATCTCTCAGAACCAAAGTGTGCGCATAATTTGCTTCTTCGGTTTAGTTTGCGCTGCTTTGCTTTTATCTCTACCTGTTGGCCTTCTAATTCCGGTACTTCGTGGCCTGTCTCAAAAAAGCCAAAAGTAAAAGAGGATATTCGCAACGATATATCAATCAGAATTGGATTAGTTAAGCGGATAAGCCATTGGAATTGGATATTTAATGGGCGTATGTTCCGCTTATCAAAAAGTTCAAATCCACAGAACACAACCGGAAGTACTGGATGCACTAGAATCACAATCCTATATACTCAGGAATTATAAATTCGGTAACAAAATTTAGCAATATACAGATTTGAAATGTATTTTCTTATGTCTCATGGCATGTGCCTTCGGCGCACTCTTGGTGGGGATTGTATCAGCTGTTGCGAGGGTCCAATGTTTGGGAACTCAGGCACATTTCCTATTCCATTTCCTCCCGAAGCAGGGAAAGTAGCGGCCATTTGACGTCGAAGCGCTGTGCCTACTCGAGTTGGCGAACTTGAGGCGACCATTGAACCTCTTGGCCCAATATTAGTGCCGCTGCTGCTGCTGCTGCTACCGTCGCTGATGCTGCTAAAGCCACGGCTGTGTTTTTGACTGCGCGGTGCTGCAGTCCTCGCTCGGTAAGTCCCTGATGGACTACCTAGCGTGCTGCTGCCAGGACTGCTCCCGGGAGAGCCACGCAAGAACATGTCCGGCGAGCCTAAGAAAGCTCTGCAGCGCCTAGACCCTGAGGCTGGTGCGGCTATAGGAGACGCCAAGGCTCCTGCTCCGGCAGCACCCAGTGTGGTAACTCTTCTTGCGGATGAATTGCTTGCAGAAGCAGGCTGCCCTGGACTCATCCTCGGCGGCGTTGTCACTGGTTTCGATGGTAAATTGACAGCGGGAGGACTGCTCGGTTTACTTCGTAGAGGCGTTACGGGCATTGAGGACACAGACAAGAGCATGTCATCGTTGCACTCATTGACAGTATTTTGATAGTTCTCTCTCGCTGAGGGAGACGGTAGCGCACGCTCTGATGGTCGAAAGCGGCCGAGGCTTTGGTTTACTTCAGCCATCATGCGCTCCCGCTGCCGCCGCCGCGACTCCGTCATCAGCACGTTGAGAGCATACACTTCGGCGCGCCTTTGCTCGAATGCTTCTTTCCGCTCGCTATGCGTGCGCAGCAGCTTGATGTCGCCTCGCTTTTCGAGCGCTAGGGTAGCGAGCGCTGTAGCCACTGGCGGCATGCGCTCAAGCCAAGGTCGATTACTACTGGCATCGTTGAGTTGTCGCAGCGCCTCTGATTCGCGCGTAGGATACATTGTAGGCTCAGGGCGATATTCAAACCATAAGCCTTCCCTGCGTGCTTTGCAATTGGGGCTATTAAGGCTACCACTAGTGCTGCTGCTGCTCGCGCCACGGCGTCCAAATGCACCAGCAGTTGACGCTCGCACATCGATGCTCTTGCGAGCACGATAGGACAACATGGCATCTGAGGCGGAAGTACTTGCTCCTTCACGCTGCATGATCGTTACCAATTCACAATGAGACAATGAGCCTTTAGCACATTCACTACCGCACAAGTAAGTTGAGGCTAGTAGTGTTTACCCGATCTACGATCACTGGTCACTGATCACCATTGATCGACAATCAGTCATCGGCAAGCAAAAAGCAGAAGAAGCGGCTTTTATAAACGACGGTGAAGAGTTGAAGGCTAAGGAGTAGCTCAAGAGCTCAAGCTAATTTCAACTTAGCAGCTACAGTAGTAAGTACTGTACAGAAGCTACAGTAGTACAGTAGCATAGCAGCAGCCTTCCAACAGCAACGATGCAACGATCTACATCCAACCAATCAGCAGCATGCCAACACGTGTCTAAACGCCAAAAACGCGCCAAAACGCCAACACACAACAAAGGGGAAAGAGGGCTCATAGAAAATACACTAAGTGGCGAACGCTAACGCCAACTCTAACCCCTGGTGTAACCTTCATACGTTTCTCTGTTAGCTCTATGTTGCTTTGTCGAGTCCCCCTCAAGGGTAGGGGGTTTAGAAAAACATTCGAGATCCGAACCAGCTCTATGTAGGTATTGACGTATGCGTATAAAACACATGGCTGAAGGACACCTCGAGAGAAAATGATTACAATTGCATTACGCAAAAGGACACTCAGCCCAGTCAGCTTTGTTCTGAAGGTTACATTTATCTGTTGCTTTATGCCACAGTGGTGTTTCTTTGTATTTTTGGGTAGTATTAAATAGACTAGACTAGTATAAAACACATTAATGGGCATCCCCCTATTGTTTTTTT
>Ga0307971_1001037_pt1:10000-14085 | contig 14085 bp, 7 predicted proteins | sample OrgLakmetagen714_FD_201820 | JGI IMG/M metagenome (GOLD analysis project Ga0307971, IMG submission 201820) | Saline water microbial communities from Organic Lake, Antarctica - #714 | ecosystem: Environmental > Aquatic > Non-marine Saline and Alkaline > Saline | place: Antarctica... | reverse complement strand
ATTCTTTTTTTCTCTCTCTCTCTCTCTCTCTCTCTCTCTCTCTCTCTCTCTCTCTCTCTCTCTCTCTCTCTCTCTCTCTCTCTCTCTGTGTGTGTGTTGTCTGTCGTAGGACAGTAAGGAAAGCCACCTTGTACATGGCCACCCCCGCTCTCTTCTTCTTTCTTTTTTCCCCTTGCATCCGGAGGAGTTGACTTGAGGCCTTGGCAATTCACATTCCCAACCCATACCCAATTGCTTCGTGTCATGGTCCTGGGTCTCTTCCTTCCTTTCCTTTCCTCTCCTTTCCTCTCCTTCCCCCAGTACGTCTTTGCCTTGCTACTACGTCTCTAGCTAGTGGCGCATGCTTCCTTTGCCCTTTGCTTCTCATCCCTTTGGACGCTGCCCCTGCCTGGCAGCGCTCCACTTTTTTTCAACTTTTCCAGCCTTATTCTCTTTATTAATTCTATTGACGCCAAGCTGCCTTCTTCCTTGTCTCCTCGCACCTCGAAATCAACCCTGTTTGGTTCTTCAGGCCAAAACGGCAGGGTCGCCTTGGATGCTGAGGCATCGTTTTTTTCTCCTTTGAGCAATGGGGCGACCCTCTTTAGAAATCTCTCGGTTGACCTACCTTCTCGCTTTTTCAAAAATCGCCAGCCCAAAGTCCTCATCAGCTTGGCTTTGTTTTTTTCGGTTAAATGCCATGATGGCAGTCACTGCATTTTTTGACTTTTTAAATTTTTCTCAACGCCATCTTGTTCCTTGTCCAAAACAACGCCCGCATCCACTCTTTCCGCGTCCAGCCCAGGCTCCGCTGCCGTTTTCAGGCCCATTTCTTTTTCACCCTGTGAGGTTCTAGTACAGGGTCTTCACCGGTTGGAATTGCGCAAGGGTCAGTCTACCGAAATGGCAGTGCGCTTCTCAATGGTCGAGCCGACGATTTTTCCTGTTTCTTCAAGCCTATACTAATCTAAATCACTTCAGCTATCCTACCTGCCAGTTGATTTTGGACTAGATGCAAGGCAACTGCCATTTTTGGGTTTTGACTGACCACAGCAAATTCAGCCTCAAGGGCAGCCCTGCACTTTCTTCCACTTTTTTCAATGCCATGGTCTTAGTTGGCCTTTTTCAAAGTGATTGGCCGACTTGCTTGGCAAATATCGTCATCCGGACTGCCATTGGTGGGTTTTGGCCAAAATGGCAGTGGCGGTTTTGACGATAGACCATCCTTTTCTGCAAATTTAATTCATGCCATGGTTTAAAGCTCTAAAGATAAGGCCTAGATGCATCATCCATTCTCCAGATGGAGACGGACGACTGCCATTTTGGTCCCAATTTAGCCTCACGCTCGTGTTTTCCGCAGATTCAAAAGATGATTTCGATGGCAGAGCCTTTTTTTTTTTTAAATCTGATGCTGTCATTGTCTTAGTTAGCCAAACAGCTTTTAGGTAGGCTGTTTGTTTGCAAAAAAAGGTTGGGATGACTGCCATTTTCAGCCTACAGTAGGATTTTCCACTGTATTCTGTTGGGTGTTTACAGGAGAAGTTGAACAATAAGGTCAGACTCAGCTTTGGTGGCAGGCCATTGGTGCTGCCGTTGTCTTGGTAAGACCAAATAAGACCTATGCCTGCTCTCTAGCTAGGCTTGATAGCTGACTGCAATTTTTACGGTTTCAGTGGGAAAAATCAGACCCGGCTTTGGAGGTAGGGCCTCGTTTTTTTCCAAATCTGATACTGCCATTGTCTTAGTTAGCTTATATAAGGTCGATGCAAGCTCTTTATTCATATAATAGAGTCGACTAACTGCCATTTTTACGCTTTCACGTTGAAAAATCAGAGCCAGCTTCGATGGCAGACCCTTTCTTTTTTCCAGATCTAACACTGGCATTGTCTTAGTTAGATCATATAAGGTCTATGCAAGCTCTTTAATCACAAAGTGTAGTGGACCGACTGCCATTTTCAGACCACTTCAATTTTCCCATGGGTTCTTACAGTGCTTTCAGTGGGAAAAATCAACCTCAGCTTTGATGGCAGGGCCTTGTTTTTTTTCAGATCTGACGCTGCCACTGTCTTGGTAAGGCAAAATAAGGTCTATGTGAGCTCTTTACTCGCAAAGTGTAGTGGACCGACTGCCATTTTCAGACCCATTTATTTTTCCCATGGGTTCTTACAGTGCTTTCAGTGGGAAAAATTGTACTCAGCTCTGATGGCAGTGCCTTGTTTTTTTCCAAATCTGACGCTGCCACTGTCTTGGTAAGGCAAAATAAGGTCTATGCGAGCTCTTTACTCGCAAAGTGTAGTGGACCGACTGCCATTTTCAGACCATTTTATTTTTCCCATGGGTTTTTGCAGTGCTTTCAGTGGGAAAAATTGTACTCAGCTCTGATGGCAGTGCCTTGTTTTTTTCCAAATCTGATACTGCCATTGTCTTAGTTAGCTTATATAAGGCCTGTGTGAGCTCTTTATTCGCAAAGTGTAGTGGACCGACTGCCATTTTCAGACCATTTACTTTTCCCCTGGGTTCTTACAGTGCTTTCAGTGGGAAAAACCACACGCAGCTTTGATGGCAGGGCCTTGTTTTTTTTCAAATCCGATACTGCCATTGTCTTAGTTAGATCATATAAGGCCTATGCGAGCTCTTTACTCGCAAAGTGTAGTGGGCCGACTGCCATTTTCAGACCATTTTATTTTTCCCATGGGCTCTTACAGTGCTTTCAGTGGGAAAAATCACACTCAGCTTTGATGGCAGGGCCTCGTTTTTTTTCAAATCTGATGCTGTCATTGTCTTAGTTAGGCCATAAAAGGTCTATGCAAGCTCTTTATTCATATCATGTAGTCGACTAACTGCCATTTTTACGCTTTCACGACGAAAAACCACACTCAGCTTTGATGGCAGGGCCTCGTTTTTTTTCAAATCTAACACTGCCATTGTCTTAGTTAGGCCATATAAAGTCTATGCAAGCTCTTTATTCATATGATATAATCGTGTGACTGCCATTTTTACAGTTTCACGATGAAAGATCAGACCCAGCCTCGATGGGAAAGCCTTGTCTTTTCCCGATTCTGTCAATGGCAGCGTCTTTATTATGGAAATTAACTCCCCTACTGCATTGTGCTATAGGCAACTATTGCCATCTTCATGCCATTCTATATTTAGCTTCACGGATGCAAGGGGCCTTGCGATGGCAGAGCCTCCTTTATTCGTAGCTTGCTTCATGTTGCCATGCTCTGTATACACTCTAGTATTGCCAGACATTGTTTCTAAACATCTTGTTGCGACTTGACTTCCATCAAAAAATTCAACTCTTGTGCACCAGATAGCAAAATGGTTGGTTGTTAAGAATGTCCAATAGTAGGTGGTGATCTTTGCTGGGTCTTTCCGGGAATGGTCCAATCAGAAAGATGGCTTTATTGGCTCATATATGGCAGCTCGAATGGGCTCATAGCCGTACGTTTTCATGGCGAAAAGGAGCTGCAATTACCTTGGTGGGAAAGAATTTTGGGTAGGGTTGTCTAGGGTTGAAGAATAAAGGACCATACTATATCGGCAAAGGCATTAAAAGACGGCGCATAGGCTCACAAACATGGAATGGTATTCATCATGGCTTGAGCATTTAAAAGAAAAAAGTTATGGGGTGTCCACGGGAGGCCAAAACTGGGTTAGACTGCGCCTAAGGTATATTGCCATGTTGCATTTCCGTCTGAAAAGAAATAACTGTATGGCAAGATAGAAACCTATTTAAGAGTAGCAGAGCAACAAAAAGTAGGAGCAAAGGCTTTGTTTAACAAAAGTTATAGTCAAAACAAGGGTCTTAACCCTAGCCATTTTTGGGTTTGGCATAGGGGGAGAGTCGAAGATTAGGGTTGATACGGATCCGAAAAATGGCAGTAGCGAGAATTCTGAAAGAGCTAGAAGGTTGTAGCTGGTCTTAGATAAAAGCTAGAAGCCTCTTCTAGCCTGTGGGGGAGGAAAGAAAGTGAAAAAGGGCCGAAAAGATGGTTTCCGAGGGTGCGAGATTTAACGTTGGACTACTGTGTTAGAGGTTGGTCTTATTTTGGCTCGATAAAATACAGGTAAATCAGGCCCAAGTGGGCCGACTTGAGTGAGTT
>Ga0307971_1001035_pt1 | contig 14115 bp, 17 predicted proteins | sample OrgLakmetagen714_FD_201820 | JGI IMG/M metagenome (GOLD analysis project Ga0307971, IMG submission 201820) | Saline water microbial communities from Organic Lake, Antarctica - #714 | ecosystem: Environmental > Aquatic > Non-marine Saline and Alkaline > Saline | place: Antarctica: Organic Lake... | reverse complement strand
GCTACAACAGTGTGAGTAAGTGTACGCTTCTTTCACAGCAGGAATTGTCAAACATGTAAATGTTCAGTTGCACAAAAGCAGCGCGTAATACTACTGCGCCAGATGCATTTGCGATGTGGTGTGTGTGTGGAATTCATAAATGGACAATGTATGAACCGAACCTGGCGCCTATAGAGCCCAAACCACAGGTCGTGCAAGAAATCCTTGAATTTCCCCTCTTGGGCGGGTACGAGGTTCTTGGCCACCAGATAATTGTGGCAGTAGCGCATGGCGGGGCTTTTCATGCAGTGCGTTAGAAAGAGGTCTTCTTCTTGCTTCTCAGCCTTGGTGACTTTTTCGGCTTTGCCCGACTCGAATTCATAATTGTCCAACAAGGCAATGAATGCCGCCCAGGCTGGACGTTGCAACACGTCCTAATGCAACAACAAAAATAATACGGTAATAGGGATTAGTACTTCGACTTGAAACAATCGACAATCGAAAAACTACATTCAGTTCATACACAGTAGGGAAGAGCGTGCCAGAGCATTGCAATCATACAACGAGGACGACGACACAGAGAGGATGACGACGAAAGGCTCGTACGTCAATACGCTGTCTTACCTGGTCCACGAAAGTGAAAAGGGGATTTTCGGCACGGTCGCCTTGTTCGTAGGGCTTTTTGCCTGTGCGAGAAAATGACGTCAATAAAAAGCAGCGGGGAACATCCACATTAGCCCAATAATATCAAAAGTTATAAGCGCTGTGTAAAGAAATAGTGGATTCTTCATCTCCCACGACCAAGTTACTGTATCAATTATTTGAATTTGAAAAAAAAAAAATGCACATGTAGTCGCAACCACCTGTCTGGAGGTCGATGGCATAGTCCACGCCCGGCACCAGCCGATCGATGTCCAAATCCCACAGTTTCGCTGACGCCAGCGACAAGTCTTGGAGCTCATCGTCGGTGGGGACCGCCTTTTTTTTACAGAAAGTTTAAATGGGCATATGTATCAAAAGAATGTCTCGAAGTATTTTTGTTAGTTGTTTAACAAAAATGCAAGTGTACGAGTAGTATTGACATCGAAACACATCAACATTCGGAGTTGGAAAGGTAAAGAAGAAGAAGAAGAAGAAGAAGAAGGAGGCAGGATTACTAAAAGTCTTACGCTGGCGCGCATTTTTTCGACCAAGCCCTTGACGTTTTCTCCAGCCTTCTCCAGAAAGTAAATGACCTGCAATGTAAAAAGAAAAGTTAGTGGAGGGCAAGAGAGCCGTCAGAAGCATCATAAGCCAGTCAGTCCAGTGCAGTCCACATGAGCACAATCGAAAAGGGGTACTCGTTGCCAAATTATCATGCGAAATTTTCAAACGCTACAGAAAAGTCATCGGAGCCTGGAAACAAGGACACTTATTCTGTCATGGATGCGAGTGGATATTGGAGTGTAAGGAACGGCACCTTGTCGATAGGAGGAGGCGACGCTGAGATGCATCGGTTAGTTTTGACGTCCCTGGCATCACATCAATTTGAGACAGCGTAAAATGACAGTCAAAAAGGCACGCGCGTAGAAACGAAGGCTAAAATGGCATACTTAAGACGCTTTGACTTGCATACTTGCCAAGTGATTTGTTGAAGATATGCTTAAGAGCCCGGGGCAATGGAAAGCAGACAACAGTTAAGGAGCTATGATGTAGCACTTTATATGGTATGAAAAAAAAAAAAAAAAGATATGGAGATCAGTGATTCATTTGTTCTCTCTACAGATAAGTTCATTTAGATTTTTTGAAGTTACCAGCCGACAAACGCGAAGCCTTTCTTGAGTTGCCGCGAGACTTCAGGAGAGCATTTAGCTAGGACTGGGCCCAACTAAGTAGAAGCACAACACACGCAAAACGCAGAGGCGCAGAAGCGTGCCATGATATGCACGCACAGACAGACACCGCATACAAAACCAAAACATTAAGTATAGAACACTAGGAAAAGATCGTGGGGCGTGGATTGAAGGGAATAGGCGGCTGAGAAGTTATGGGGAAGCTTTACGAGCCATGCGGCGTGGGGTAGCTAAGGAAGTAGAGATATGGCCTCTTGAGAGAATCGATTTTGAAGACCATCAAGGGCGGTAAGCAATCAAAATACAACCTAAGATAGTTACAGTCATCCTAAGATCAGTTCGCTTTCTGTACATGAATTTTTTTAAAGACTGAATGTCAACCTCGAATCTTCTCGAGGGGTCATTTTTTTGGTTCATGAGGTACCTCGTTACGAAGCGCGCTCAGAAACGACGAAAGTTGCGCGGGGGAGGGTGCTTGTCCTTTAGAGACATTTCCTTTTACGAAGGCCGCTTTTGAATCGAGAATCTGCACGACTTTCTCCATTGCGAATATTGGAGGTTGCAGCCGTGAGGCTAGATGGGCTTTGTGATGTCAATCAGTCCATCGATCTTTCCTTTTAAGGATGAAGAACACTCCGAACTCCGAGATGGTGACGTTTGATTTGTCCACCAGTATGAAAATATCATAATAGAGCGTTTTCTGAAGTTCAAAAAGAGAAGGAGGAGGATACAGGGAAGGCGCCATTCGTTCTGTCATTCATTGAACTATTGGGCTATTCGCTATTCGCTTCTCTCTACTCTCATTGCCTCTCGTTCGGTACCAAAATGAGCGCTGAGTCCACAACCGCTGACCAGGAAGCGCCGATTGCTGAAGGCGCGACATGCGATGATCAAATAGAGGTCCGTAGAGTTCACTGGACTAGCTTACTTGAAGGGTATGGCATCAGCGTGAGGAAATCAGAGATCATTATAAGCTCCGTCGGAGCTAAGAATGGGCTTTTTTGCTTGCACGAAGATGAGAATGAAACACTATAACTTTAGCATTGGGTAGCTCAACGCTCTTGAGTTTACTAGGCATTTTCTGGACTAAATCCGGCGCGTAAAGCTATGTATTCCATGCTCTCTTTGCAACTGCGTCATCCTCAAAACAAGTGTGACACGCAACCCTTCTGTTTGCCAGGTGGAGCATGCGGCAGTGCATAGCGTTGGTGAACGCGTAGGCGCTGCCAAAGCTAGCGTTGAGCGAAGTGCCAAAGCGAACCTCGGACGTGGCCTTGAGGCCACGAACAAAGCTAGGGAGATGGCAAAGGTGCGAATCATTCTTGAGGTCACCCTCGCACGGTTTATACGCCCCCTTAATCCCAGAAATTCCACTATTATGTGAAATGAAAATTGAGAAAAAAAAAAAAAATGTGCTGGGTTTCATGTGAAGATATGCAGCCATCTTTTTTTTCATTACTTTGCTCAGCTTAGAAATTGAGTTGTCAAATCGAGCGATTCCTTCTTTTGGGTTTTTATTAAGATTACATTCTTACGCTGCCCCTCACCATGCTTCACTCCACTCTCCAATGGTGCCTGTGCTTCTCTGTACATTCGCATGAATTTGATATTAGGCGAACATTGGCCGGAGTCTAGATGCAGTGCTCGAAGCTCCAACGTGGCAAATTTCCCTGGGCACTACTGGGCTCCTGAGCTTCGGGTATTTTTTCATACGAATAAAAATGGGATGAATAGTTGAGTAGAGAGCGATAAAATACGTATTCCGAGTGGTATTTGAGCTTCTCTGCCACATGCTTTTTGATATTGCCCAATTCAATTTGAAACTTTTTATTCTTCACACTAGTACGCCTTCCTTTCTGTCTTTTGTGTGATCTTCCTACAGGGCTTTCCTGCTCTTTCTCTGGGTTGGGTCTCGCCAGTTCAAAGTCGTGCCCTTGGGGCCCAACGACAAGAAAGCCAAGAAAATGAAGAAAAAGAAAGAGAAAGAGAAGAAGCTGGCACGACAACGAATGTTAGCACGTTTTTCGCCGGTCCCGAAAGGCCTCGCGCGGCGCTTGCAACGTTCGGTGGACGACGCTGGTGTGTCTGTGATCCCATGAACTTTCTCAGTTGACATAAATTTCTCCCTTCTGCCTTCTTCTATTTCCACCGTTTGTCTCGCTTTCTCTGTTTAGTTGTTCTTCTGTATTCCTGCCTTCTTCGCGATTGTTCCTCTCAATCTTTGCCTCCTCTTGTCTGTACAACCTGCCTGCTTAACCACCACTAACCGCGGCACCATTTCCGCACACTGACGCGCACCTACTTCCCGTGTTCTCTCTTGTGGCGGCGGCATCTATATGATCAACAAACAGTGCTGGCACTGCCTCGGCGCTGGCGCGAGATCGCAACCAGAGGCCATTCTGTGACTCGGGATCGCAAAATTCGCTCCAATTCGTATTCTGCAGACCGCCAGTCCGCTCGTAGGAAACACGTGTTGAACCTCCGTGGTAGAGCATTAAGCATCAGCAGCAGCAGTAGTAGTAGCATTATCAATGCTACAGGGATTCGGCAGAGGACGACCCGAAGTAGCAGTACTGGTGGCGATGATGGTAGCAGCAGTAGCAGTAGCTGCAGCGGTGGCGTTGGCGACATTGCCGGTGTAAGCGTGGATGATATGCTGCTACATCCTCAAGTAGACTCCCCAACGGACAGCACGGACAGCAGCAGCGGCTATGACTCTCTCAGTGGTGGCCTTCCCTTCAAGAAAGCCTGGTGAGCGCTGAAACAAGTTGAAATTTTCACTAAGTCAGGCTATCTTTTTCACGTGGTATTCTTGTCCTCGCACATAGTACGAAGAACACTGTTTTGGCATGATGTCTCATTTTTTCCTCTACATTTTTTTTTGTTTGAATGTAACTACACCAGGACTCGCAACCCCTTGAAGCAATCTTCCAACTCGCTGCTGGCACTAGCGGCTTCGAAAGCGAACAGAAACGTTGGAGATACGGATGGAAGAGAAAATGAAAGAGGCATTCATAGTGGGCTGAGGGACAACAGTACATCGCGGCGGCGATCGCCAGAGACCAGTTGTGGTGCAAGTGGAGAAGGAGGGTTTTTGGATGTAGTGTTTGCTCTGACCAAACAGGTAAGATACACATGTAGACTCTCATATTGTTCGGCTGTGTCTTCGTTCTTGAGAGATAGAATAGAGAAGGGCATGAAGGATGAAAGAAAAGCGTGAAGTAAATGAAGAACGTGTTGTGAAAAGGAAGGCTTTTGGAGAATTGAAGGGCATTTGCATACCCGTCTGCGGTAATGCTCTGGCCGTACAATAAGCATAGCAGTATAAGATCAAGCAGAATTGAATTATCGGACATAGTTGGTGTTACCTTAGCATCTAAACTCCCGTGTACCTTCCTCGCTTTTTGTGCTCCGTGTTTTTTTCCCTAATATTCCCGTGCTCCTACACGTGCCCAAAAAACTTTTTGTATTCTTAATCTATATTCCAGGCCAAACTCTTGTCCTTTTTGGACCCGATTCCATTGCGCGAAGCTTCAAAGCACTTGCAACGACCGTTGCATTTAGCCCCTCATCAAGTGCTTTTTACCGACGACTTCAAGGGTCAGCAGCACGATGGTAGGAAGTCTCCTTCGTTACCGTCTTCACATGCATCTTCTTCATCTGGGACTAGTGACAACGATGGCAGTGGCAACAGCACCAGTGAACAGCAGCAGCAGCCGTGCGCTTGTGATGGTTCTTTGTACTTCATTCGTCAAGGGTCTATAGTGCTTTCAATTCAACCACCAAATGATGCTACTGCTACCACTGCAAATAGCACTAGTAATTTTGGCGGTGCTGGCGGTGCATTTACAGCCGGTCGAGAAGATAATGAAAATAGTCTTGGAGGCACTACAAGTACTCAAAGCAGCAGCAGCACTCGAAATGGGTTTGACACGATATTAGGACAAGGCGACACAGTGACAAGCCTCTTGTGTTTCCTAGCTGCAGTGGCCGATCAATCTCTAGTCATGGTCGATGCAGCAACCGCTGCTGCTGCAGCTGCTGCTGCTGCTGCTGGCGGCACTGCTGCGAATGCAACCGGCGTTGGTGACACAACCAACGAGAACGACAATACCTGCAGTAACATTCCCAAGGAAACCCTGGCGTCTCGAGTCGCTCGAGGAGTGAGCGCTCGCGCAGGCCCACAAGGAGCGACTCTGTGGCGCTTGCCTCCTAGTGCGGTAGCGCAGCTTTTACACAAGTACCCCGGTGACGTTCTGAGGCTGGCCAATGCCATCACAGCAAGGTAAGCGCATACCAGGACTAATTTGGAAGGAAATATTTGCTGCCATTTTTTCGTTTACATTGTTGACTCGTGTACATACCTTTCTCTGTCGTATTGTATCGTTTTCTTCATCGCCTGCATACCTTCAGTGCGTGACGTTGGGACTATTGCTATTGTTAGGTTGGAACGAGTCACGCTTCGCACTCTAGTCGACTCCTTAGGCCTGGGGCCCGATTTGTTCCTACCCATGCCTCAGCCAGATCCAGCTCTCTCCTTTATTGGGGGTAGTGGAGGTAGTGGCAGCAGTGGAAGTAGTTCTGCTCCTCTTTCTTCTTCTTCCTCCTCCTCTGCTAAAGAGTTTACAGTAGGATTAGAGGATGCTGACGGTACATCATCATCGACAAATTCAAGCTGGCGTTTGTACGGGTTAAATGTATTAGCAAATGCAGCGGGCTTAAATCGTCATGGTACTGTTAGCACTATGGTTCCTATGAGCAGTGACAGGAACGGCAACGAACGAGAAAAAGCAGGAGCAGAAGGAGCAGCTGCCACAAGTGCAGCCTGGTTGTTTTTCAAGGCGCAATCATGGCGCGACGTGCCTTTGGTGCATTTGAAACCGGGTGAAACTTTGGACACCGCCGCGTATTTGTATATGGTAGTAGATGGCATAGTGGAGTCTTTTTTCGCTCGTCCCACCACTGCCTCAACCTCTGCGGCTACTAGTAAACCATCACCTACGGCAGCAAGGACGCCTCACAGCAGGGAACGTGACAGCGCGCCGTACCGAGGCACAGGCGCGAGCAGGGTGTGCAGCATGTCCACTGGACCGGGCGAGGTGGAAATTCTTCACAACTAAAAAAAAAGAGACAGATTGGTTTTACAGAAGAAATTACTTATAATATTTGCTTTGTCTCAATTTCTGTATTTTATTGTATCAACTGAACGAACGTGCTTCTTTCTTGCATATGTATCTTCAGATGGTCGGTGCCTTCGAATTTTTCAGCCCGCTAGCTCCCTTGTTAGTGCATCGAGCAGCGGTAGCTAATAGTGCAGTTGGAAACAACTCATCATCGGCAGAAGTAGGAGCAGCTGGAGTGGTAGCGCTGGCCGTGCCAGCGAGCCGAATCAAATGGCTATTGGAGAAAGTGAACTCACCGGTGTCTCCGTCTGCCATTCCAACTGCATCGCCGTCTTCTTCTTCGTCGTCGTCGTCACCTGAAGCTGAGGCCTCGTCGAATGATTTGCAGCCGTTTCCTCTGCAAGCTTCGTCTCCTCCTCCACCTTCTGTTTTGTCGTTGTGTGGGCCTGCCCTAGCATCTTATTTACTGCGCTCGGCGATAGACCGCCTGTCCCCTGTAGTCTTTTCCTTAGACTGGTCGCTGGAGTGGCAACATGTAGAAGCTGGCAAATGCCTCGTAAAGCGAGGCGGTGCTCCGGACTCTGTGTTCATGGTGATTTCCGGTAGATTAGGCACAAGGCCAGTAGACGACGATAACGACGATGACAGTGATGAAGGTATTGACAACGGCGACGAGGAAGACAGCAGCAGTGAGGATGGCTATGGCGTAGGTGTAGGGTTCACTAGCAGCAGTAGCACTAACGGTGATAATTCCGGTGACAGTGACAGCAGCAACGAGCTCTCCAAGAGTGACACCGACGACGATGTCAAGACTGCCAACAGAAAGAAACGGCAAAAGGTGCAGCAGCGGAAACGGCGGCGGCAGAAGCGACTAGAATCGAACCGTACTGCTGCAGCTACGAGTGGCGCGGCAGCAGATGAGAGCAGTAGCAGTAACGGTGCTCATGGCATGCAAAGGCTTGACACTGGGCCCGGTTTTGGCCGCGGGAGTTTGATTGGCGAAGCGGAAGTGCTCACCGAGCGCCCCTTTGAAGCAACGGTCTATGCGCGGCGGGACTCAGAATTAGTGGTGAGATTTCGGACCTCATATATATATTGATGAAGTGCATTAAACTACCGTAGGGATAGATGGGTGGATGGGTGGAACTGTACAGAAGTGAAGTAGTACTCGTGATGTCCGTTTGCAGTGTTATGGATGTGCGCGCGCCGCATCGAGTTCAACCATCAAGCTTCTTCCCAGCAAAATATCCCTTATTGTCCTGAAATAAGCCACGTTTCTCTTGACCTCTCAATTTCCTTACAATTTGCCGTATCTCTGTCATGATATCATGATGACGTACCAGGTGATGCGCCGCAGTGCTCTGGAGCTCGTCGCCAGGATTCACCCGGCTGCTGCCTTGAACTTTGCTCGCCGAATCGCGCAAACGCTGCACGACAGCCGCAGCGCCATGATGATGCTTGGGGGTAGCAGCAGCAGCAGCAGCAGCAGTAGCAGTGGGTACGGTAGCAGTGGGTACTACGGCGCTGAAGATGACCATCGGCCGTACCCGAAACCGTTTACTCCTGTGGTTCAGGAAGATGCGTCTTTCGTGCCTGCTTCAGATCTGCCGCTAGGAACTCCCACTACAAATTCTGTTGCTTCTTCTGGCCTTGGTTCTGGTTCTACTAGTAGTTCCAGTCTTGGTGCTCGAGCTTCTTCAAAGCATCCTCTCTCTGCCAACAAGGCCACGAACGCGATGGCAGCAGCGGTGGCTGCTGCAGCCGGAGGCCAAGTGCCCCCCGGGCTGAGGGGTTTACACCCGTCGGACGTGCTGCCGCCGGAACGCCGGGCCGACGGTCGGAAATCCGGGCCGTCGGAACCTCGGAAACCCGAGCCGTCGGAAAAACGTGCCGACCCAACATCAACGACTGCAAGTGCAGCTGCGACGCTGTCACCGCCAACCTCACAGCTGCTACAGGCACCGTCACAGCCGAAGCCGCAACCTTCGCTGTGGCACGAGAACATTCAATTGAAGCGTTCCCCAAGTGGGCCGTTGCGCATCGGCAATTTAGCAGTTTTGCCGGTAAGAAGTAGGAAGAGCAACGACTGATATTTATATTTTCTGTTTTCGGTTGAGTGAAGCCGCCAATTTTGTATTTCTCCAAATCACCCACGCTCTCTTCCTATCTCGCTCTTTCCTGTATATCTTATTCCCTAGAACTCCTCGCCTTCACCACACGCACTCACTAATCTTACCCATTCTTTCCCATTCCCCTATCAGGTGGGGGTTCGGGCCTCGAGCATGGCCTCCTTTTCGTCGAGCTTGACCGAATCCCTGGAGGCCATCGCTCCCACCGCCAAAGCCACTTCTCGCACGGCGCTACAGCGGCTCGGGCCTGCATGGTTTGACCGGAAGAAGTCTCCGATGTTTGACCTGGCTCTGAGTGCCTGGTTGAGTAAGCTAGAAGAAACCCATCGGCTGTTGCTGCTGGAAGGTGATCCCCCAGACGACAACGACGACGAGGAGGATGACGACGACGATAACGAGGATGAGAGAAGCAGCAGGAGTGGGACGAAGAGCAAGAGCAGCAGAGGGTACAACAGCAAGAAAGGGAGGCTCCCAAAGACATCGAGCACGGTAAATTAGGACAAGAATTGCCAGAATGAAGGCAGACCACAAGAGACTTAGCGATGCGATATGACCTTTGCTAGTATGTGTGAAAGCTGTTCCTTTTTTGGGGGGCTTTTGCTATTAGTTGCTCAATTTCATTGATTATTGTGATGCTGACTTGTCCTGCCTTGCCTTGTACTCTTGTGTTGTGCACTTTCCCGCCAATCAGATTACGAGTTGGACGCGCCGCTGCTTGAGAGCTGCTGACGCTGTGCTCCTCGTGGTGGACAGGTGCTGGGGAAATAGTGTGCTCTTGTCATTTCTTTTTTGCGAACGTGACGTTTCCTTTTAGTTAGTGTGTGTCTTTGGAGAATACGGAGTTTGCATGTTCTAATTTCTTCTTCAACGTGATCTGCACTGGCATATTTTTTTTACGATTTCATTGCTGCTGCTCCTTGTGCTGTTGTCCACACCTGTCCAATCAGCGACAACGATTTGATGAAACCTGCCACAATGGGCCCTTTCGCTGATTGGTCCATTTTCGCGTCGGTGGCAGGCGCTACTGCAACTGCCGCTGCAGCTGCTGGCGGCGGTAGTCGTGGTGGTGGCGGGCGCTCTAGGAACAACAAGCACAACAACAACAGTCCCGAAACCTTTTCCTCGTCCTCGTTGAAGGTGAACACAGAATCTGCAGCAGCAGCAACAGCGACAGGAGCAGCAACGGCAGCAGCAGCAGCAGTCAACGAAACAAACGAGTTGCCCACCAGCCATTGGGCGTCGTCCTTAGGGGGTGAAATGGGCCGTTGCTTGCAGTGGTCCCACTCGCAAATGCACGTGCCGATTCACTTGGTGGTGTTGCACGCGGCGCCTGTAGACGAACCAGCATCAAAAGCGCACGCAGGCTGCAACAACAGCAGCAGCGGCAGCAATAGCGGCAGCGACAACAACAAAAACAACAGCGCGCAGCAACCGGCAGCACAACAAGGCCACCACGGAGGAATCAACGGAGAACAAACCGACGAAGGGCAAGGAGGCGAAGGAGCGGCAAGTGTGTCCCCAACAGCAAAACAAGAGCAGCAAGGCAACCGTCGTCATCCACAGGATGATGACTCTGCTGCGCCTTCAACGCCGCCCCTCTCGCCGATGTCACCGCCTCTGTCTTCACCGTCGCAGTCGCCACTGCCGACCCCTGGTGCACTGTCCCCTACTAGCATGCCTTCTCCACGGAGTGGAGCGGCCACTCGAGACATGGCGACGCGAGCAGCGAAAGCCACCAAGGAAGCGGCCAGCCAGGCTGCTACCAGGTATAACTACTACAGTTCGTACAAGGAGAAGTAGGAGGAGTTTTGAGGGGCGATGTTAGAAAGCCGTTGCTTGCTTAACTTTTTCATAGAGAGAATTCGTTTTAAAAAATGTATTTTTTCTTTTGTTTACTTACGAGTGTGACCCTCTCTTGTATTGACCACTTATTTTGTCCTATATTAGAGCAAAGAGAGCCGCCAACGATGCCGCTGCCCAAACCGCCGCCGCTGCCAAAAAAGGCGGGGCTGTAGTGGCCGATGGACTGAGAGCGCTGAACGAGCGCATTGCCGCTCATTTTCGGCTAAGAAGTGAAGCAACGGTATGAAGAAATGAGTTGGGAGTGGGCTAAATGAGAGGGGCTGGCGTGTTTGTTTTTGTTGTTCTCTTGATCCGTTTTTATTCCAATTTTCGCCGTCGTCGTCGTCGTCCATTTTCGTTTTCTTTTTCCCCCTTTCTGTCTACCCTAAAAGTAGCGCGCCAATTGATAACTTGGCCAAAACTAATCAATACCCCCCTCCTCCTCCTCCTCCCTTTGAAAATGTTTTATAACTCCAGGTGTGGGCCGAGCAGTGCGAGTACATATCCGCCATTTTCCACGTGCGCCTCGGCCGCGTCACGGGCCTGCCACCCCCCAACGACGGTTTGGGCGTTCAGCGGGCGCACACGGGCCGCCTGGCAAGGCAGCTCTGCGGCCGCGCGGTGTGTACGAGTCGTGATGAACATGATGAGATAGTGTATAGAATGAAAATGAAGGAGAACAGAGAGTGCCAGCGCGTGTGAAAGAGGTAGAATAAGTGCACGAAATACGATGACTCGCAGTTTTTTTTAATAATAATATTCGTATTCGTTTGGCATTAGCAGCTGTATGTTTCCGCTTATTTTGTGTCTTTCCTCTGCTTTCGGTTACTCTTCCTGTCATTTTTCCTTGGCTTCCTGGTAATCGATATCCACTTACTCCTCCTTCCATTCTTTTTGCCTCCCCCCTAAAAGGTGGGATTGACTTTGGGCGGTGGCGGGGCCAGAGGCCTAGCGCATTTGGGAGTGATTCGCGCACTAGAAGAAGCTGGGATTGCGATTGACATGGTAAATGCAAACGGGCGACTTTTTACCGTTGCTCATGTTTTTTGTTCAATTCTATGAACAACCAAACTAGAGAAGAAGGAATGTGTAAAAGCACTGCCGCGGACGTGGCGACGAAAAGTCGTATTGAGTTTGTCAAATCACCCTCCATCATTTGTCCATCATTTGTCGATTCATTCCTATCCATTCATCCATTCGTCCATTCAGCCTAATCCATTATATTTCACATTTCCTTTGTTTCCATGCTCTACCTCCTCGCTCAGGTGGGAGGCACTTCTCAGGGCGCTTTGGTTGGGGCGTTGCTCGCGCTATACCCCGACGACCCGCTTGCTCGCGACGGGAAAGCGAGGCTTTTTGCCCTTTCCATGAGCTCGATCTGGGCCAAGCTGCTCGACTTGACGCTGCCGATTGTCTCGTACTTCAGCGCCACCCAGTTCAACTTTTCCATCCGGTGCGCTACCAGTAGCCAGCATATGCGAGAGAGAGCTTAGTATTTATCAACCACAACATGCCATAATTTTTCATTCGTTCAAATATTTTAAATTATGTGCTTATACTTACTGCACGACTCTTGTCTTGGCTCTGCTTGTGGTATACTCAACTCAACAAAATAGGTTTGCGCTCGGCAATAACACCCGCATTCAAGACTTGTGGCTCCCCTACCACGCAGTCTCAACCGACATCAGTTTCAACCGAGAAGTACGAACACAACGTACTACATGTGTACATGTGCTTGTTGCTGCTGCAGCCGCTGGGTATTTTTCTCTTTTCAAATGTTTTTATTTCATTTTGGTGAATTGCTATACAGTTGAGACAGTTCAGCGGGTTATGCTTTCTTCTTTCTTGCATTTGCAGTGCCAGTCTCTCTTTTTTTTTTGCTCTTCAACTGACTGCCCATCCACCTACCCATCAGCCACCTTCTCACTTGAGGGCACCCATTGCACTCACCTTGTCCGCCACTGCTACGACTACTTATACTACTGCTACTACTGCAACCACTCCTCCTTACATGTGCGTCAGGTGGTGCACACCAAAGGGAGCCTGTGGCGGAGCGTGCGGGCTTCCATGACGCTCGCGGGGTATTTGCCGCCCATGTGGCTCAACGGATCCCTGCTGGTCGACGGAGGCTACCTCAACGTGCTGCCCGGTGGGTATTTTAGGATGATATGTATCATATTAGGTGATATGTTATATTATTGCATGCAGGGTACAACTACGAGATGTGTCTATGCGTGTGTCTGTGTGTGTGCATGTATGCGCGAATTGATATGATGCGCTTGTGCACAAACATGCATGCATGCGTATATGTATGCCTCCCCGCATACGTCAAACGGGCTTCCGGATTTGTTCCTTTCTGGTGTGTGCTCATGCGGTGTTTTTTGTTTCCACCTTCCTTTTCTACCCTTGCCTTCTAAATTTCCTCCTTTATTCTAATACCATCGTCCTCATTTCTTCTTCGTCTTCTTGTGCAGCCGACGTGATGGCCACGCTCGGTGCTGACGTCATCATTGCCGTGGACGTGTCCCCCACTTCCCCCCAAGACTACCACCGCCCGCCAGCTGCTGCTGCTGTTACCGTAACCACCGCTACAACAGCAGCAGCAGCGCTTCCTCCTGGCATGAAAGGGAAAGATGGAAGAAATGCTGCTGACAATGCTAGCGCTGGCAATAGTACCAGTACGAGTGCTAACGCTACCACGAGCGCCAGCACCTCTGCCGCGGCAGTTACTGGTGTTGTTCCTGGTGCAATGACGACTACTGTATCCCCTTCTTCAAGTGCTCCTTCTTCTGCTGCTGGGAAAAAACTAGAGCAGCAGCAGGAGAATCCCCACAGCGGTAGTAGCAGGAGCAGCAAAAAAGGACGGCGAGGAAGAGGAGGAGGCAAAGGAGACAGAATAGTGCCAGCCGCACCGCCGTCGGCGACACTAGGTACTTTAAATTGGTTCAACTTCTTTTACGGCTACAGATTGAACTCCTTCCATACTACAAGAATTTTAGCCTGGTTTGAAGCATCTCTACTTGTGGTAAACGCTGCTTGGTTTTTTGTATCATCTTATTACTTGTTTCTTTTCTTTTCATTTCTCTCCTGGTCTTTCTCTTTCTCCTAAACACCCATACTCTCACAAATCCACGCGCTCGTACATCTTAGGCATGTTTGATTACGGAGCTTCGCTGAGTGGCTGGTGGTTGCTCTGGAATCGCCTGAACC
>Ga0307971_1001030_pt1 | contig 14161 bp, 13 predicted proteins | sample OrgLakmetagen714_FD_201820 | JGI IMG/M metagenome (GOLD analysis project Ga0307971, IMG submission 201820) | Saline water microbial communities from Organic Lake, Antarctica - #714 | ecosystem: Environmental > Aquatic > Non-marine Saline and Alkaline > Saline | place: Antarctica: Organic Lake... | reverse complement strand
AGGTGAGCGCGCGCACTGAAAGTGTACCACTAAATTCGCGGCCAATGTGTACCGGCCATAATCCTTAATAGCTATTATAATCATTTATTTCTTACTTTCAATTTTTTCTTTTGGACTGTGGTTAGTTCTGTAGGATGGTCCCTTTACATCTATCACATGAGCACAAGAAGTTAGCCTATCAATTATCGCCTCAGCTATCACTTCATCTTCAAATAAGCTTTTCCAACCTGCCGGTTTTATCTGAGAAGTTATTATCGTTGATCCTTTTTGATAACGATCTTCTAAAAGATCATATAAAATAGAAGCCTCTTTGTGAGAATAATTTCTAAGTCCAAAGTCATCCAAAATTAAAACTTTACTTTTTTTTATTTTTGCTAAAAATTTCAAATAGTTTCCTGCGACTTCTGCCTCTTCTACTTCTTTAAACAATTTGTTAACTGGATAATATAGCGACTCTAGTCCATTAAAGCATGACTTGTGACCTATCGCCTGTGCAAGATAGCTTTTTCCTGCACCTGTTCCTCCACTAAACAGGATATTCTCATTTTTATCTAGAAACTGAAGTGTCCCTAACTTCTTAATCATTGATTTCGAAATCCCTCTAAGTGGTGATACATCAAAATTCTCAAGTGATACGACATCGTTAAACTTAGCTTTCTTTCTTAGTCTTTCAGCTTTTTTATTTTCTCTATAGAGGTTCTCATCTTCAAGAATTAAACAGAGGAAATCCTGATAAGTTAGGTCACTCTCGATTGCCTCTTCTATCCTGTATTCTACCGACTCCTTCATTCCGCCTAATTTTAATGGGGTCATTAAATCTAAATAATTACTCACTCTTACCTCCTTGTAAGCAAATTAATTCGAGTTGCCTTATTGGTGCCTCGCTTGTTCTTGAATCTATTGGTTCTCTGTAATTTTTAGCGCAAGACTTTATGAAGTGATAAGAGAACTTATGCATCTCTAGCGAAGTCCCACTTGCATACTCCATGGCATCTTTCGAATATTTTTCTGATAGTGATAGCACCGCCTGAACTTTTCGAAGATTTTTAAGTGGAAACTTTGGCATTTTAAATAGTTTCTTAACCAAGGCCATACTATTTTCACCAATGCGCTCAGCCTTTTTATAGATTGCTTGAATATTCATTTGAAGCTCTATTATTTTCTCTTCTGGGTAGTGCTTTTCATTCGTAATGTACTTCCCGTGACTTTTGCCGAGCGTATGACTGTATATAAGCTCACTTTCAAAGTAAGCATGAACGATCTTGTTGCTATACTTCAAATCAATTTTCTTTCCTACAAAACGGTGAGGAAGTGAATAAAAGTTTTTTTGAAACTGAAAATGACAATCAGGATGAACCTTTGCTTTTTTCCAATGATGAATCTCATACGGCGTAGGAGGTAAATCCTTTAATAGTTTTTTCTCTTGAGCAAAAAAGTAATCACGTGAATTTCCGCGCTCTTTTACAATTTCTCTATTTTTCTTAATGAGATACTCTCGAAGACATCTATTAAGTTCATTCAATGATGAGAAGGTTCTATTTCTTATGCGAGGAAAAAAATCTTGCTGTAGTACATGGACAGCTTTTTCTACGTTTGGCTTATGCTTGGGTTTTCTAACGTCAGCAGGGTCAATTGCAAGCCCATAGTGCCTGGCCATATCATTAAAGCTACGATTTAATTCAGGGTCAAAATAATCAGATTTATTGACAGCAGATTTCAAATTATCTGTAATTTCAAAACGTGGGACTCCACCATAGAACTTAAACATCCTATTATGAGACTCTATCCAATCTTCAGATTTTTGAGTAAATGTGAAATCGCCAAAGATATGTCCACTGAAAGACATTGCGCCAACAAATAACTCCGTAGATAAAATTTCCCCTGTTGCAGGGGAAATAATATCAATACTATTTCCAGAGTAATCAGTTTCAACAGATTCACCAGGTATTCGAGCGATCCGAATACTAATCTCAGGGCTTGATTCTTTTTCAGATTTTTTAAGTAAAATTCTACAAAAAGATGAGTAGCTAGGGAGATCATGAACTTCTTGCTGTTCTTCATAGAGAATTTTACGAGAAGTTTTTCTACTAATTTCTTTATTAATATAATCCCAGTCGATGTGTCCGGCCCAGGATGGATCATCTGCATCAAGGTCCTTAGGGTTAGAATTCCAGTATTTTTTAACAGTATCTCTGTGGATACCAAGAATTTTGGCCACCCTTCTTTGACTGTGTTCGAGACCTTTCAATCTCTGAATTTCTTCGATGTATAACATTGATTTCCTTTTGTTTGCCATGTAGGACCTCCCAAACAGGGAGATCTTACTTCTACAAAAGGATTATGGCATCATGTCAAAGTGGTACACTTTGGTGCGAATCTAGTGGTACACTTTGGCCGCGCGCGCTCAAATATTTTGAAGAAATAATAGGTAAATATCTTATGAGCAATATTGTAAATTAAAAATGAGGATAATCAGTAGTCCTCTCGAAATAAAACTTAACTAGTTATTTCCAAATATGTTCATGATCTATGATGGGGCTATGGTGGCGTAACATTTCATAATAGTTAAATAAAGAATCCTAGACTACAATCCGAAATAATTTTATAATAAATCTGCTATACTCTTGAATAGTGATTTTCTTAAAGAAGAAAAAGGCTTTGTGGCTATTTTAGCTACCCTTTGAAAAACCTTTATCATTTTAAATGTTTAGCTTCTATATCAGGCTATATAACCTCTAATTAAGGTTAACTCGTATGTCATTTACGCTTGATGTTATACTCATTTGCATATATACTCTTTAGGGTATGTGGGACGTGTTTGAAAAGAAAACGGTATCAAAAGCCCTAAAGAAGGCACCAGTAGAAGTACTTAAAAAGTATGAGGCTTGGAAACGTATTGTAGAAATCTCCGGGCCAGCGGGGTTGAAATTGATTAAAGGCTTTAGGGATGAATCTTTAAGAGGTGAGTGGAAAGGTTATAGATCTTCGCGTTTAGGAATTAAATGGAGGGTTAATTACAAGATCCAGAATGAGGTTCTTGAAATATACGTTTTCGAAGTTACACCACACAAGTACTAAAAGGAGAGTTTTATGAGTAAAAAAGACTTAGTAAGAGCAAAAGTTAATATTAAGATGACTCCAGGTGAAATGCTAAGGACTCTACGTGAGTTGCAAGAGTTATCTCAAGCCGAGCTCGCAGAGCTCTCAGGTATGAGCCAAAGCAATATTTCAGCTCTTGAAAGCGAGACAAGACAAATAGGTAGAGAGAGAGCTTTGGCTTTAGCTATAGCTTTAAAAGTTCATCCTGCAGTCATTTTGTTTCCAGACTTTGACTTACAAGATGTTGCGTAATATTTAAAAAGGAGTAAAACTCTAAAAGTTTTCGATCCTGTCTTGAATTGTCTGAACCAGTCTAGAGAAATAGGGCCTATGGCTATTTTGGCTACCCTTTGAAAAAATCGTCAATTATCTAAGTAAGATTCAAGCCAAAAAACTACCGAAAAGTTCTTTCGAAATAGGATATCGTAGGATCCAGACGGAACTCTGATTGAAATCTACGCGAGATTAACAGAGGATGAATTAAAAACAATGCCAAAGAACAAGGATCCAATCTTTTTAGTTTAATATTGAGATCTGAGTCGATAACTAGCGTTGAAGGCTAAGTGATTATTTTATCTCTTCATACCTTAGTTATTGAGGCATTTATAAATCATTAAACTTTTAGTTCATCTTCAAAAGGAACGAGGTATCCACCTAAAATCAATATTAAAGTTGAAACCATTGTGAGTAAAACAACTTTAGAGTCAACTTTAGAGTCTATAATTAGAAAAACTAAAACTGAGTAAACGATTGAAACTAGTATGATTAAAACCTTAGATCTTATAATTAAATTCTTCTCAAGCCTGTTCATGAATTCATGAGAAATTTCACTATCTAAAAGATAGGCATCTGATAATAATTTCAGATTCGAAGGTGAGTGAGGCATTGAGATGGCCAGATAGGCTTTTTTAACCATTTCTAAGTCATTTATCCCATCGGCTATCACTAATGTTTTTGAATTTAAAAGCTCTAGATATTCAAGCTTTTTAGCACTATTCAGTGAAGCTTTATAATTCTCTGATTTTTCTATTTCGTTTATCTCAAGAAAACTATTTAGATTTTCTTCAGAGTCACCTGTTAAAATATGAACATCTTTATTTAATAGTATGAGATCTTTTAAGTACTTAATCATCTTATAGTCTTTCTCTAGGTTCAACTGAATTACACATTCCCCCTTGGTTGATCTCAAAATTAAGTTACCTGCTTTGTCTCTTTCTCCGAACTCCCAGCTAATACCTTTGGTGTCAACGATGGTAACTCTATTTGATTCGATTGTTCGTGAGGAAATTTTAATATTACTTCTTTTTTCAATTTGATTTTTTTCAGCAATTACGTGCGCAATTGGGTGATGGATGCCTTCTTCAATACCTCCAAGTAATGAAAATATTTCTGTTTCACTCAATCCTGTGTCATTCCTTGTTATTTTAAAGTTTCCAGCATTTTTCTCTAAGGTTCCTGTTTTATCAAATATAAACGCTTCAACTTCACCGTATTTTAATAAAAAGTTTCGTGATGACATTTCAATTTTTAAAGCTCTTCTGGTAATCAAGTCAAATAGGCTTGGTATAAGGTAGAAAATACAAAAATTGATACTAATAAGTGTTAAGCTAAATGCTTTGACTGATTGAATAAAGCTATCATTGACTGAGTAGGTGATAAACGATGTAACTATTGAAATGCCAATTAATACCCAGAAGAAAGATGAAAGAAAATTTTCAAGTTTTTCAACTCTTACTGATACCTTGTTTGATATAGACTTTACAGCTGGCGTAAAATCTTTCTGATCAAATGACTTTATAGTTCCAAAAATTTCACCAGAGATAATATAAGAGCCATAATCTATGAGTGTACCTACTGGAGGGGAAGTATAATCTTTCTCTCCACTTAAAGTTTCTGTAGAAATTTTGGCATTATTAGAAGATAAGACTTCAATATTTGCGGGTGCGAGCTCTCCTTGAGATAACATAATAAACATGTCCATTTTTAGACTATGGATTTTCTTTTGTGTCATTGAGTCTTTTTTGTCAATCGTTTTACACACTCTATACGTTGAATTCGAAATTAACTTATTGATTTGTTGGTTTAGAATGGGCATTCGTGAAAATTTAAACTCTAAGTATCTAACTAAATTTAAGATAAAGAAGCTCATGGCGAACGAATCAAAATAGTAATCTTTTGACTCAAAGTAGTAGCTTGTAATACTTAAAGTAAGAGTTGATAAAAATACGAGACTGATTATTGAGTCAATATTGGGATATCCATTAATAAGGCTTTTTACACCAATTTTTAGAGAGTGAAGGAGATTAGGTAATATAAATATAAAAAAGATAAGATTTAGTCCTAGAGATTGTTTAAAGTCTAGGTCAGAAACAAGAGTAAAGTTTAATAGAACTAACCACATCATCGTCCATGCTGATAAAATAAGGTTTCTAATTTGAACAATAAATTCTTTTTTTTGCGTTTCTTGAAACTGATTGAGATCTTTAAGCTCTAAAAGTGAGAAGCCTAACTTATTAACTTGTTTAGTTAATTCATCTATATCGCTTACTGATGATTCGAGGAGTCCTGACGAATAATCAACACTGTTAATGTTGTTAGGGTATTTCTTATTTAGAGAAATAGTTAAGTTCTTAGCACAACCAGGACACCAAAGGCCTTGTATGTAATGTTGCCTATAAAAGCTCTTTTGCTGTCCATGGATCGGATCTTGACTCATATTTGTTCCTAGTTTCTTTAACAAATGCCTCATCAATAGCTTCAGCTTTATTGTCCCAAGCAGATCTTATATATGTTAAAACATCAGCAATGTCTGAATCAGACAACTTTTTAAATTCGGGCATGTTTCCATCATAGATTACACCATTTACTTTAATTTCACCTTGAAGTCCTTTTAGTAGGATTTTTGTTGGAATCTCTTTTGTTTCTGTGACCCAACTTGATTTGTTTAAAGGAGGGAAAGATCCTTTTAGACCATTTCCATCTTTTTGATGACAAGCAGAACATTTTCGCTTGAAAAGTTTTTGTCCTGTTTTTGCGTTGTAAGCATACGCAACTTTCACAAAAGTTTCTTTTGGTCGAATAACCTCAATTGTTCTATTGTCGCCACCGTTTATTTTACCGTCACCTGTGAACACTGCAAAATATATACTGGCCCAAGAAATCATGAAGATAAGAAATATCCATAAAAATAGATTCCATGGTCTATCACCTTCTAGAGGATCATTTTTTTCTCGACTATGTGCTTTCTCAAATGGATCTTTCATTGCTCTTTTCTCTTTTCAAAAATCTTTAACTGGTCAGTTGGGAAGTCTCTTCTTAACGATAATAAATAGTTAACAAGGTCGACAGCTCCTTGCTTAGCGACTATGACTTTTCCAGATTTGTTATATTTTTTATCAATTTTTACAACAACATCATTTCTTTCTATTTTGTCTGAATCTTTTTCTTCATATAAAAATCTATAAGCTGGCATTACACTATTTTTCAATACCGCTCTTGGTTGATACAGGTGAACTAAATGCCAATCCTTACTTGCTTGCCTGCTTCCTATATTGTGTAGATCTGGACCGGTTCTCATCGTTCCAAGTTGGTGAGGGTAGTCGTAAGCATAATCTGATGGTACAGCTGCTCGACCCCAACCTCTTTCTGCATCAGGTCCAAAATTTTTATCTCTTGGCTGCATAGAGTGGCAGTAAACACATCCATTTTTTACATATATTTCATGTCCTCGTTGCTCTGATTCATTGGGGTATGGCATATTGTAAACATCAATAGTTTGATCTTTTAGCTGTAAATAAGGAACACCTACTAACAGAATTGTGGCATAAATTAATATCCCAGCTGCTGCAATTATAAAACCTATAGTCTTTGTCATACTAAATCCTACCCAGTGAATAGTTTTTATTTTTCGATTTGAAAAAAGCCCAAACATGGTAAGCAAAAATAAAGTGAGAAAGCATCATAAATGTTCCCCCAATAGATCTTGCATATAAATATGGCCTTGTGTTTTTAACGATTGTATCAAAATCAATATTAATGTCTAACATCTCCAGTCCTTGAATCAGTCCACCGTAAGATAAGAAAATAAAATAAATAAGGAATCCACCTACTGCAAATATATAATGCCATTTTATGAGCGACTTTTTAGGCCATTCAAAACCAGTTATTCTTGGAAGAATGAAATAGAATGAGCCAAACATAATCATAGACACGAAACCATAAACACCCATATGAGCATGGGCAACCGTTGCATGGGTGAAATGAAATAGCTGATTCACAGCTCTAAGAGACTGAAGTGAACCTTGAAAGGAAGTGAGAGTGTAAAACATTGCACCTGTAACAATGAACAATAGTGTTGGAGACTTTGGAACCAATCTAAAATAACCCCAAACGGTCATATGGTGATTTATTGCTACCGCGAGTACAGGAATAATCATCATGACTGATGTAACAATTGAAAGTGTAACTAACCATGTTGGAACTGGGCCACCAATGAGATGATGGACACCTACTTGGCTGTAAAATAAAGCAAGTGACCAAAATCCTAATAAAGAAAGTTGATAAGAGTGGATAGGTCGTCCTAAAATTTTGGGAATAAAGTAATAAGCAGCACTTAATCCAAAAGGAGTTAACCACAAACCAAGTACATTATGCGCAAACCACCAATTTACAATTGCATGCTCAACTCCAAAATGCACACCTGGGAAATTTGCGATAAAAAATAAAATGGGAAACCAAACTAAAGCAGCTCCTATATACCAGACACTAACGTAGAGGTGTCCTACATTTCTATATTTAATTGTAGTTAAAATTGGAATTCCAATCATAGCACCTGATATAACAAAGAGCATATCTATGGCCCATGGAAATTCAAGCCATTCTAGTCCGTCTGTAAAACCAAAAAAAAGAGCAGTTAAACCAAGAACCATACCAAAATTCCATATATGGGTACCAACGATTGCAAGTAGCTCCATTCGAAGTTTGGTTTTAACTAACCTTGGGACCATCCATATTGATACACCTAAGCCGGCCATTGAGAGCCAGCCGTAAATAACAGAGCTTAAATGTAGAGGTCTCAGAACACCAAAAGTTAACCCGTAATAATTGGTCAGCCAGTCCGGATAATTAAATTTGAATGAAGTCATTACTCCAAATATTGAACCTAGAACTAGCCAAAAAATAGAAGAGATTAATAAGTATTTAGTTACTCGATAAGTTGAAAGGTCAATCTCTTGGAAACTATTTTTTCTCTCGTCTGTGTGAGAGGTTTCGGGGTATGTTTTAACTTGGACAAGCTCATTCTTAAAAGATTTAAGCTGGTTATCATCTAGAGTAGGGTCTTCGGGTGAGCCAACTTCGTCATTTGCAAATAGAATCTTTGCACTCTCAGGACCCATATTAAAATGTCCTTTAGACAGAGACCATATAAGAATGAGTAGGGCTGCAATAGATACTAAGAAAGTAATGATTAGTAATATTGGTATAATTGGTAGCATGATTTCCTTTTAAATAATTGTATATGCTTGAAACTGGTTTTAATTTATAATAATCTACTTCATTATTCAAAAACTCGTATTTTAAACTAGAATGAATATCCCCATAATAACTAAAAATACTGCAAAAGACTTCTTAAGTATTTTTTGCGGAACATAACTTACCAATCTCGTACCTATTAATATCCCGATAATTGAACATGTAGTGAATTTTGATAGAAATAACCAGTCAATCTCAACTTTGTCTATGTAGGGTATAAATCCAAAAAATGAGTTAAAACTAATAATGAAAAGCGATGTTCCTACAGACTTCTTCATATCTAGGCCTGTGAAATACATAAGAGCAGGTACAATTAAAAAACCACCTCCAACTCCAATTAGCCCAGTCATAATACCAACAATTGAACCTGAGATTAGAGTAAGGGTGAGTTTGAACTCTTTTTTTTCTGTTTCTTTTCGATCTTTAAACATAAATGTTGCAGCCAAAATCATAATTACAACGAAAATAATTAATTGAACTGATCCAGTGATGAGCTGACTAAGATATGACACTAGAAACGTTGCAGGTAGAGCGGCTCCTCCAAAAATTAAAGCAATCTTAAAATTAATGTTTTTATTTTTGTAGTGACCTAAAACACCAAATTGAGTCGTCGTTCCTACAATCGCAAGACTCATTGCAACTGCTACTTTCGGGTCAATTGATAAGGCATTTACTAATATCGGAACCGTTAAAATTGAGCCACCGCCACCAAGAAGTCCTAAACTGAGACCTGCAAAACCTGCTAAAATAAAACCTAATATATATACTCCATATAAATCATATTAGAGCGTAAACTCATCTTGAACGTTGATGGTCGTCAATATACAAAGTTATTTTTCTAGATTGAGGAGCTTCTCTTTATTTAAATCTCAAAGTCTCTACCAAGCTTCTTAATGAAGCCTAGTTCTTCGTATTTTGTCATAAAGCGAGCAACGGATTCATGAGAGCTGCAAGAATTCTTACCAATTTCTTTTCTAGTCCACACCACATCAGGATATTTAGTGCCGGTAGCTCTTCATTATAGCCGAACTTAATTAGTCATTTTATATATGAAAAAGTTGACTAAAGAATGAGGATTTAAGGTTCCAATTTGGAACCTTTCAAAACTCAATAAAAGTACGAAATAACTTCTCATTATTACAATCAGTATCCATGCTGATGACTTAATGTTCGAGTTAACCAAAGAGGAATTAGAGGATTGGAGGTACCATTTTGGCACATCCAATAGAGAAAAGATGGGACTTATGATACAACCTTTCGTTTTTACAGAACAAGGTGTAACAATGCTCTCGAGTGTTCTACGCAGTCCAAAATCAATTCAGCTTAATATTTCGACCGTCAGAATACTTGTTAAGATCTCAAAGCTCTCGTTATTAAGCCTAATAGTGAGGCGGCTTATCATTGTTGAGTGCAGGCTGACTGTTGAGAGTTGTTATTTTTAACCTTGTGAGTTCTTTAACTAACTCATCGATAGCAACTTGTTGCTTATTAACGATTTGGTTTAACTGATTAAGTAGTTCTTCTTGATGGGTAAACTTTATTTGTAGCTCGATTATATCTGATTCCATTTAATCCTCTTTTATCTTTAGTTTTATTATATCTCTCATATTTAAAAGCTTGTCACCAGCTATAACATTACGAGTTTGATGACTTAATTTATACTGTGGCATAATACTCATCAACGAATTGATATGATTAGTTGGATTAAAATCTAGAACCTAAAGTAGATATTAAAGGAAGAGAAAGGGCGATATATTCATGAGTTGATAGAATTATATATGTCGCGCCGCAGTTAGTTGGAACTGTCGAGATTCACTTTTTGTTATACAAGCTATTAGCAGGTGCGTTGATTGTGGACTTAAAACTTTTAACGCGATAACAATAAAAGTTACTATGAAAGAATTTATCACTAAAACAGTTCATCTAAAGCCTAAAGAATTAAACGGCAAAAAAGATGAATTACTCCAATACTTTAATAAAACCTACGATCTGTACGAATCACTCTTTGATTGTATCTCAGATGATAGAGGCTATTACGAAAAAGCGAATACGCTCAGACATCCATTAATATTCTATTTTGCTCATACCGCTGTTTTTTACATTAATAAATTAAAGACACTTAACTATATAAGTGAGGGGCTCGATGAGCATATAGAGACGACTATGGCCGTGGGAGTTGATGAAATGTCTTGGGATGACCTGGATGACTCAAAGAAGCAGTGGCCAAGTATTGATGAAGTTTCTAAGTATAGAAAAAAAGCTAAAGCTCTTCTCATTGATTTGATTAATGTAACTCCCTTAACGGATGCGATAGATGAAAAAAGTTTCTTTTGGATCATCATGATGGGAATTGAGCACGAGCGGATTCATCTTGAGACGAGTTCTGTATTGATGAGAGAGCTTCCAATCTCTTATGTCAAAAAGACTCTCTTATGGCACCAGATTGCCGATAGTAATAAAAGTGAAGCTCCAAGTAATTCTCTCGTTGAAGTTAATGGGGCAGAAGTTAATATGGGAGTTAAAACCAGTTACCCTTATTATTACTGGGATAATGAAAAAGGTGAGGAGAAGGTTAATGTTGATGCATTTAGGGCCTCAAAATACTTAGTCTCAAACCTCGAGTTCTCTCACTTTATTAAAGCTTCCGGGTATACTGAAAAAGAGTATTGGTCCGACGATGGATGGAGCTGGTTACAGTTCTCAAAATACAGTATGCCAAAGTTTTGGATTGATTCTGGAAGTGGGTTAAAACTAAGAGTAATGCTCGATGAAATAGATATGCCCTGGGACTGGCCTGCTGAAGTTAATTTTCACGAATCACAAGCCTTTTGTCGCTGGAAATCTAGCATGGTGGGCGCGAATATAAGGCTTCCCTCTGAACCAGAGTATAGGCTTATGCGGTCAAGATTAGTCGAGGATCAACCCGACTGGATTGAAGCGCCTGGAAATATCAACCTCGAGCACTTTACTTCTCCATGTGCTGTTGGCACTTACAACCACAATGGACTGTTTGATATCATTGGAAACGTATGGCAGTGGAGTGAGACTCCAATCCATGCATTTGAAGGGTTTGAGCCTCATCCTGCGTATGATGATTTCTCTGTTCCGACTTTTGATAATGCTCACATGATGATCAAAGGTGGCAGCTGGGCTTCAACTGGAAATTTAAGTCTGCAAAATTCTAGGTACTCTTTTAGAAAGCACTTTTATCAACATGCTGGTTTCAGGTATATTGAAAGTGAAAGATGTGTAGATAATAATTTTCCAGTGAGAACAACTGATCAGAATATTGCAAAAAAAACTTTCGAGCAGCTTCAACCATTCAATCAATCGTATTTTGAAAGTTTAGTACAGATAATAAATCAGTCCTTTGAAGGGGAGAGCTTTGATCCAACGATTCTTAACTTTCACCCGGGATCGGGAAAGCTATCTCTATCTCTTGTAAATAAACACAAGAAAATTATTCATGCCGAGAGTTCGGCCAACAAACTGAGACCACTTCAAGATTTAGTGAACTCAAAAAGAACCTCATACGAAGTTCAAAGCGAAAATAAACTCCGTAGCTATCATGAATTGACCATCGATGAAGATGTCTCATCGATCTCACTTGTTCAGTGCACGACAGATTCATTATCTAGGCTTACAAGCACCTTCGATCTTGTTATACTTGATCAGTGCATGGGGACGATGTCGAATATCACTGAGAGCTTGAGTAATATTAAGGCTCTTTTAAATACTAATGGACGGATCTTGATCTCTACAGACTATGACTTCCTAGATAAAGACTTTAGTGGGTTTAAATCATCATCTGGAGAGAGCTTCACAGGTCTCGAAGCTTTATTAAATTTCTTTAAAGATGATTTTGAAATTCAACAAAAGAGAAGTCTCGAGTATACTAGCTTTATTAACGACAGAAAGAAGTTAGTATCAAATAAGGATGTATTCATTTGGAAAAAGAAATAGTTTTAAAAGAATTTGATCTTAATAGTTCTGATTATTTGGAGCAAATAGCAAAACTTTACGTTCATTGCTTTAACGATGAAGACAAAGGTGAGAACTGGACCTTAGAGACAAGTATTGCCTACTTTAGAGAAAGAGAAAGCGAAGGCTCTCTTTTTTTTGGGGCTTTCGAAGATGGTCTTTTAAAAAGTGTCGTCGTTGGCTCAAAGTTTCAAGATTCATTTATATCAAAAGAGCTTCCAGAGTTAGAAAGACAGGATGATTTTTATATCTCTTTGATTGCCACTGAGAAGAAGTTTCGAGGTAAGGGATATAGCTCAAAGCTTATGAACTATCTTTTTGAGCAACTTGCAGTTAAGAATTTTAAAACATCAAGTGTTCGCTGTCGTCATGACAATAAACCAGTTCAAAACCTCCTCAAGAGATATAATTATGTCGAAATCCACAGCTATGAATCACAGCTTGGAGGGGTGACGTGTCGCCGGTTAGTCCTCGCAAGAGAGACTATATAATGATTAATTTTAATAACGCTGGTTGCAGCAACCTTGTGAAACCTACATTTGATATAATTTCGGAAGTTACTTTACTTGAAAGAGACCAGTGTGGCTACGATATTGCGCGAAAGTACGAAAAAGAGATGAATGACTTTTATAACAATGCCTCTAAGCTTATTAATTGTCATAAGGATGAGGTTGCCTTTACTCAAAGCTCCACTCAAGGCTGGCAGTTAATTCTTGAATCACTCGATTTAGCTGCTGGAGACGAAATTCTTTATGATTCTTTTGAGTATTCTAGTAATTATTTATATCTTCTAAAGATGTCTAAAGAAATTGGAGTGAAGTTAATAGAAGTAGATAAAGATGCTCAAAGAAAAATGAGCATAAAAGACTTAAAGAAAAAAATATCAAAGAAAACAAAACTTATCTCCATTGTTGATATGCCAACTTGTTTGGGAATAAGAAATAATACTAAAGAAATAATTGAGGTTACTTGTGCTCATGGGATTTTAAGCCTCGTCGATGCATGTCAAAGTATAGGTAATGTTAAGACTGATGTAAAAGAGATGAACTGTGATTTTTTAGTAGCATCTGGGCGCAAGTTTTTACGTGCTCCTCGTGGGACTGGACTATTATACGCTAAGGAGAGTTCAACGAAACACATTCTGTCTCGTTTTATAGACCTCAGATCAGCTCATTGGGACTCGCCCGATGATTATCAATATGCAACGAAGTCTGCTAAGCGTTTTGAATTATGGGAGCAATCAACTTCTCTTAAGCTTGGAATGTCGGCTGCGATCAAAAGCGCACTAGATGTGGGAATTGATAATATTCAAAATAAAAATCAATCCTTATTAAAAAAAATAGAAGATGAGATTTCTAGCTTTTCAAGTTGCCGCATTTTTGAAAAAAGTGAAGACAGTTACTATTTTATGACCTTAGATATAACGAACCTTAACAATAACCTTTTGTGCGAGAAACTTTTTAATCAAGGTATCAGCACTAGCACGTCAAAAGAGATTCACTCTCGATTAAATTCAGACTTTAAACAAACACCATCCAAACTTAGAGTT
>Ga0307971_1001029_pt1 | contig 14166 bp, 12 predicted proteins | sample OrgLakmetagen714_FD_201820 | JGI IMG/M metagenome (GOLD analysis project Ga0307971, IMG submission 201820) | Saline water microbial communities from Organic Lake, Antarctica - #714 | ecosystem: Environmental > Aquatic > Non-marine Saline and Alkaline > Saline | place: Antarctica: Organic Lake... | reverse complement strand
CTTGTCAATTTTTGTAAAAATTATTTATTAATACAAGCTTAATCTCCAGGCTAGTTTTAATCGTAGCACCCGCTTCACTTTAGCCTCAAATTCTCGGGCAAACACCGGTTCAATCATCAATAATTCTTGAATATCTTGGTTTAACTGGGCGGCATCAAGCGGCATTAACGCTATATCGGCCCCCGCCAGCAGCGACTTTAAATCCGCATCTTCAAAACTACTGACCGCCTGCATGTTCATGGCATCAGTTATAATCACCCCCTCAAAACCCATTTCGTCTCGCAGTAAATCCGTCATCATCAAACTCGAAATCGTAGCGGGTTCGCCTTTCGTATCGTAATTCTCATTTTTAACCGCCAAGTGCCCCACCATAACTATTGGTATTTGGGCTTTAATGGCGGCTTTAAACGACGGTAGCTCGGTTAAGGGGTCAGTAATGGTTTGTAGTTCTAAGTGCGTGTCACCCTCAACGGTGCCGTGCCCAGGGAAATGCTTCGCCGTTGGAATAATACCCTCTGCCATAAAAGCCTGCGACATTAAGTTCGCTCGGGTTTGCACTTCATTGGGTTTGGCAGAAAAAGCCCGGGTGCCAATCACGGTTTTATTGGTGCCCAAATCGTACACGGGCGCAAAATTAAGGTTCATACCGAAAGTTTTTAAATCATCAGCAATTAATTTTGTAACGCGCTTAATTTCCGCGTTCGTTTTTAAATCTGCCGTTTCTTTAGTGTAAACAGGGTCATTAAACCGATATTTAAGCAGCGATGGTTCGGCATCCACCGAGACGAGCAGTGGCACGTTATTCGGGTTTAGGGCTTCAACCGTGGCGATACTTTCAGCCGTGAATTCTTTATTTAGAATCATAAAACCACCAATCGTTTCACTTTCAACTAAGGCCCCTAAAGCTTCCACGCTGGTTTGCGTATCCCAGGCGGGCATTATCAGTTGCCCGACTCTGGCCGTTACAGAAAGTGATTCATACCAAGCGTCGACTTGAGCGTTCAAAAAATTGTCATCAAGAAAGTAATCTTGAATTTCACCACGGGCGGTTGAAATTTCTGGGAAATCCATGCTTGGTAACAACGTCGCTTTAATTTTGGTTTTCACACTTTCTAAATTTCCCACAAAAAAGCTAAGGCCTAGCACGCCCAAAATAAGTAGTAAATCTTTTAATTTCATTCTTCGGTGGCTTTCAAATGATCGTAAATCGTATCCGCCGTTACTTGGTGCCCCAGTTTATCAAAGTGTGGGTCGGCGTTGTAATTAAAAAACAGTGATTCTCGGTCTGGGTGGGCGCGTAAAATCGGTAATAAGTCTAAACAATTAAGCTGCCTAGCCGCACAAAAACTCATCAATTTTTCTTGCGGGCGGTCACTCCTTTTGGCGTCTTCGTCAAAATAAATCCGGGCATATTTATCACGGTACGAGTCATCCACTTGCACATCCATCGGCACCAGCACAAAGTGCAAATCTATATTATTTTCCGCCGCGTAATCGGCCGTAAACTGCATCCCTTGCAAAAACCGTTCCCAATAACCCGGCATATTTGGGTCCCAGGCGGGATGTTCATCCGCTAAAAATACCGGCCACGTCAGCGTTGGCTTTTCAAACTCAGGATCATCGAGTTCAAGTTGGTAGCGCAAAATTTGCATTCGTTCTTGTATCCAGTGCCACGCTAGTGATTTGGGCACTCTGCTGGTTAAGCTTTCTAATTTTCCTTCAGCGTTCGCAAATACTTTCTGGTCTTCAACGCGCACTAAATCTTGCAGGTTATTAAGAACCCACGTTTTACGACGTAATTCGGTAATGTCGTTCGCCACAAAAATATTCACCACCACTTTTTCGAGCGGCATAATTTCATGATACTTTTTAAGCAGCAAATAGTAATTTCCAATGGAGTACCCAATATGACCCGCGTTCCACACGTGCCATTCGTCTCGATTTAAATCACCTTCATTTAATCGAAAAGTTTGCGGCTCATCGCTCAAATCTAAAGTATCCCCCAGTAATCCTCGTTCGACTTCAGGGTCAAAGGTCAGCGCTCCTATCGGTGGGTTAAGATTTTTTTCTAGCAGAGCCGAATACGTTTCATTTTGATCGACCCCCGTACCAAACGTAAACGAATCACCAATCATCAAAATATTCTTGGTGCGTTCGTTCTCGTTTAATGGTTCGTACTGCGAATCATTGCGCAGCCCAATATTGTTGATAAAAATTTCTGGCACCGGCAAGCCATAGCCATTACGCGCCATTTTTCGCGGCTCGTGGGCATAGGTATTTAACGAGTCTGTCGTAAAGATCGGTACCCCCACCGCCGACACGGTTTCGGTTGAAAAGCTTTGGTAAGTACGCAGGTAAAACTCAAGCGATGCAAAACAGACCGCCCCAAAGAGACTTAAAAATACGAGGTTCCAAAATATAACTTTGAGCGTCTGCATCTATTCTATTAAACTTTTAAGTTCGAACTCTACAAGTGCATTTAACATTAGAGTTCGAACTTGAGTTTAATTTAATCATCCGCAAAAGTTTCGAGTTCAAACTTCGTCTTAAAGAATTCTTTATCTATTTCTTCCGCGTTAATGATAAAATTTTCTAACACCAAAATATCCATATCCGTGCGGATAAAACACTTAAAGGCATCTACGTGGTCACACACGATTGGTTCTCCTCGCACATTAAACGAGGTATTAATTACCACCGGGCACCCGGTTATTTCATTAAAGGCCGAAATCACATCGTAGTACGGTTTGTTGTCTTTGGGCGAAACGGTTTGAATTCGCGCCGAATTATTAACGTGCGTAATCGCCGGTAAATCTTTCGCTTTTGTGCCAGCGGTTAAAAGCATGTAGGGGCTCTCAACGTCGCGCAGATCAAAAATTTCTTGCGCTTTATCGGCCATTACACTGGGCGCAAAGGGTCTAAAATCTTCTCGGAATTTAATTTTAATATTCACGCGTTTCCAGTTTTCACTTTGCCGCGGGTCAGCAATAATTGACCGATTCCCCAGCGCTCGCGGGCCAAACTCCATCCGGCCCTGAAACAAACCAATCACTTTATTAGCGGCTAAAAGTTCCCCTACTTTTTGCGATCGCTCATTGTCTGAGTCTATTTTAGCAAATTTTATGCCAGACTCTTGCAAGAAAGATTCTATCGTTTTATTTGAGAATTCTGGGCCTAAGTAAATCGTTTCTACCGACTTAACTTTACGTTCTGGCTTTATAATCGAGTCAACGTACAAAGCCGCCCCCACACTCCCGCCAGCATCACCGGCCGCCGGGAAAATATAAACCTTTTCAAACGGCCCTTCGCGCACAATCCGCCCATTGGCGACACAGTTAAGCGCCACACCACCCGATAAACAAAGATTCTTACCCCCATATTGCCCGTGGGCATATTCTACCAGCTTTAACATCAGCTCCTCAGCCACTTGCTGCAAACTAGCCGCCATGTCTTTGTGCCACTGAGTTAACTCTTCATCCGCCTTTCGAACGGGTTTACCAAAGTGTTTCACAAACTTGCTTGAGGTCATGCGCAAACCATATCGATACGCAAAGAACTCGGGTTTTAAACAAAAACTCCCATCTTCAAATACATCAAGCAACTGCCAAATTTCATCTGTATACTTAGCTTCACCATAAGGCGCTAAGCCCATTACTTTATACTCGCCACTGTTAACTTTAAACCCTAAATAATAGGTAAACGCACTGTATAAAAGCCCTAAAGAATCTGGAAATACCATCTCTTCTTTCAGACTCAATTTAGAACCTTCTCCTAAGGCAATTGAAGTGGTCGACCATTCGCCTACGCCATCGACAGTGAGTACCGTCGCATTGCTAAAATCTGACGGATAATAGGTAGAAGCTGCGTGGCTTAAATGATGCGGCACGTAATAAATTTTGCCCGCAAAATCGACCGATTTTCCTTTTTTGTTGGTAACACCAGAAAGCGCGCCTAACTCTTTACGAATAATATGCTCCATCCATAATTTTTTGCTCAGCCACGCTCGCATGGCTTTTAAAAACGAGAAAAAACCGCGCGGCCATTCTTGAATATATGTCAGTAACAAGCGTTCAAATTTCCAGAGTGGTTTTTCATAAAAACAAACCCCGGATAGCTGATCTAAGGTTATTCCGGCTTCTTCTAAACAATAGTTTATAGCCTGTTCCGGAAAATTTTCATCATGCTTAAGACGCGTAAAACGTTCTTCTTGCGCGGCAGCCATCACCACTCCATCTTTAGTAATACAGGCACTACTATCGTGGTAAAAACAAGCAAGGCCCAACAAATAAACCGGTGATTTTTCGGTCATTAAAATTGTTTTTCTAAAGCTTCTAAGGTTTCTGGTTGGTGTTCAAAAGCTCTCCACATCGTTTTTGGCTTTGATTTAAACAGTAAAATTAAATCGTAAATAAGAGCGTAAATACCAATAAAAATAAAGTATACGATCCCCAAAAAAATGTGCTCGTTCACCCAGCCCACTTTTTCCGCAAACCACATCCAGCCGTCCCATAATTTTGAACCGAGGGCTTTTAAACTATCCATTTTAAAGATAAGCGTTAACCCGTTTCAGACTTTCTTCTTTGCCGATGATCGCCGCAATTTCAAACGGACCGGCCGACTTGTCTCGTCCTGAAAGGGCGTTTCTAAACGGCCACAAAAATTGACCATTTTTAAGTTCCATGCGAGCAATCGCTTCAACTGATTTTTCTTTAATAAAAGCCGCATTAAAATCGGATTCATCTATTTTTTGCAATAGCGTGGCAACCTCTTTTAATACCTCGACAGACACTACTGGGTCGACTTTCATTTTCTCATTCCCCAGTCTGGCTTTATCGACCGTAGGCGCCACTATAAAATATTCTAATTCTTCATAAAATTCGGCAAACGTTTTGGCTTTTTGCGCGACTACGGGCAATATCTTCGGTAATTTGTCGGCGTTTGCTTTTAAAAGCTCTAGATGCTCGGCATCAAATCCGGCTGTCCATTCTAAAAAAGCCGTTGTTAAATCGTCGGCGTCCAAACGCTGCAGCCATTGCTGGTTATACCAACGCATTTTTTCAAAGTCGTATTGCGCCGCGGCTTTATTAACGCCTGCAAGTTCAAAAATATCCTCTAACTCGTTGAGTGTAAAAATCTCATCGGTGGTTGTTTTAGGGTTCCAACCCAGAAAAGCCAAACCATTTAAGACTGCTTCTGGCACAAAACCCTGTGCCTGAAAATCTGGTACCAGCACGGCTACGCCTGGCTCAACCCGACGCTTAGAAAGTTTTCGTTTCTGCGAGTCTAACACCAACGGAATATGAGCGTAAACTGGCGGGGTAGCCCCCATCGCTTCCCAACAAAGCATTTGTTTCGGCGTGTTAGAAATATGATCTTCGCCGCGAATAACGTGCGTAATGCCTTGATCTAAATCATCAATTACGTTCGCCAACAAATACAGCACTGATCCATCACTTCGAGCCACCACAAAATCACCTAACGTGGCCGCTTTCACTTCCGTTTCGCCTCGAATTTCATCGTTATATTTAATAATCGCCTCTTTATCGACTTTCAAACGCCAGGCGAAAGGCTTACCAGTTTTCATTTCGGCTTCTAAATCGGCTTTTTCCGCGTCACGTGAAGGAGACCAAAACACAAAACCTTGCTTCGCTTTTTGGGCCGCTTCTCTTTGCTCGTCTAATTCGGCTGGAGTGGTAAAACAAGGAAACACTTTGTCTTGCGCCCACAAATCTTGCAGCACGGCCTTGTGACGATCTAAACAATCAATTTGACGTACAAATAAACTCGACTCTTTCTCAAAGTCCATCCCAAGCCATTTCAAACCTTCTAAAATCTCTGTTTCATGTTCGGTTTTAGAGCGCAAAAGGTCGGTGTCTTCCCAGCGAAAAACAATATTTCCCTTATGCTTTTTAGCGTACAGGTAATTAAATAAAGCCGTTCTAGCCGTTCCTAAGTGCAAATGGCCTGTCGGAGAGGGTGGCATTCGTACCACTACTGGAGCGTTATTATGAGTCATAATATATTGAGTTTAATAAGCGGCGCTTAAATCAGGCCTATCCTAAAGCGAATTTTAAAATATTTAAATTAAAACGTGCTTTTATCGACGAATATTACCAAACACTCTTGAACTCACTAGGGTTTGAAAACTAAGCGAAGGAATATTAGTGACTTCAAAGCCATATCGATCTGGGTTTCTTAAAGTAATATTAAGATTAATAAAAGCCTGTGGGTGCACCTGTGCTAAATCATTTCTAAAAGCCAAATAAGGGTCGTAGGCTGGTACAGGGGTAAACGACAAATCTTCTAATTGTAAAGCCACTGGTGAAATATTTTGCACGACATGCGCTTGTTCACACCAAGACTCTGTTGTAGCGTCCCCTAAAACCGGGAAACGTTCGTTAGCGTCGTCATAATCCGAATCAGAATTCGCGTTAACCAGCAACTGGCACTCAGCGCCCGTCCATTCAACATCAACATCTAAATCAATGGCCTGAATATCACCATCATCGTTGGTATCAGTCGGTCCCCACGTATCAGCCACACCATCACCATCCGTATCGGCGGCTAATTGCCGAGACATTGAGGCCTTAAATTCAGGGCCAGGCTCGTGCCGTATTTCTACCCGCATAGTTCGACCAGAGTTAATCAAAAACAATCGTTCAATATCCACCGCTTCATTAAAGGCTTTCGTGCAATCATCCTCCGTCGAACCGTTAAGCACCAAGCCCCCTAAATTACGGTCTGGAATTGAGTCTCCATTCGTGTCCCAATAAAATATAGTGCTGTAGCCAAGCTCGGCTCGGTTCGCTTTATCGGTAGGGTCTGTATTAGTGTGTCCCAAAGGCGTTTGCCCACCGCTGCCGGTTCTGAAACCAGTCGGGCAATCAGTGTTCGTCGGACCATATTCAACAAAATAGCGATCATAATCGATGGTGTTATTTCTGGTCACCTGTGAGATTCGTTCCATCAAAAACCGGGCTTCAGCGTAAAAATCATGCGAAAACTGCACTTTTTTCTGACTAAAATATATCGAAGCCACCACACTTAAAGCCGACGTAATAATAATCGACGCAATACCCGTCGCAATAAGGGTTTCAAGCAGTGTAAATCCACGATGGTGAAATCTAGATGAAGGTTTTAAAATCAATTTAAGTTGTTTAATATTCATCGCGTTCAAAAAAATCATATAAATGGGCTTCTAAAGTGGCACGACGGGTACGGGGATCTTCTTCCCAAAATACCCGTGAAACCACTTTGAGCCTTGAATTTCGGCAACTATCATCGGTATCACTAGCGCCACAAAACGCATTAGCCCCAGCGGTTAAAGTTCCATCATAAGGATTTTCAATGTCTAAATAAATTTGGCGATAAAAAGGGGTTATCGTCGCATTGGTCGAATCGTGGGTATACCTTTGCGGCACACTATTGGTTAAATATAACCGATAGCCATTACGTTCGGCTGGGGTCTGAGAACTACCAAGAAAATCTATTTCCGCCTGTAGGGATGCCCGGCTTAAATAAAATCGACTGTCGGTTGTGTCGTAATCAACGGTGTAATACGTCGGATCAGTTTCATCGTTCCCATTTATAAAATCTGTCGCGGTTGGGTTTCCTTCACAAGCATTCCTATCAGACACTTGATCTAAACAAAGCCATTTTTTGCGGCGATCACCCGAGTATTTCAACCAATTAGTATCACGGATATTCCGCACCGCTTCAACCCCTTCTCGCGCAATATTAAGGGCAATCACTCTATTTTTCACATTCAAATTAGTATCTATCGCCCGCTGCAAAATATTGAACGTAGCAATCATAACCGTACTTAAAATAGCGGTGGCGATAACCACTTCTAAAATAGTATCACCGCGTTTAACGGTGTGCTTTTTAAGCTTAAGGAACGTTTTTAATCTAAAGGTCATTTAATATTCTTGGCAGGTATCACCGGTTTTGTTAAAGGTTGGAAATCCAGAGACTCGGTTAAAACAAATGGTATGTTGATAATCGGTTGTATCATGGCCGATTACCATCTGAATCGACTCAGCCTTGAAGATGCCACCTGAGCTATATTCCAAACGCCCATTAGCCCCCCCTGAAAAAAAGCTAAATCTTATGTTGTCGGGGAAAAGTGCGCCAACACCTCCATCCATTACCGCAGGAGGATTAAGCTCATTAAACTCAACGGTTTCAAGTTCGGATTTTGTAAGCCTGGTTAATTCAGTTTCATCGATAAAGGTAGTTTCATCAGAATAGCAGCGAAGCCTGTATCGCACCGGTTCAGCGTTTGAATCAATAAAAACCATCCACCGAGTTGAAATAGAGCCATCACTACAAAACTTGTTGGTTAAGGCGGCATTTCGGGCATCAAGCAAAGTGTCAAATAAAGCCTGTCCCTCATTACGATAATCGTCCCGATTCTTAATTCTCCAAAACTCTGGAGCCGCAATCGTAGCCACAATCGCCAAAATGGTAATTGTTGTTAAAATCTCGATAATGGTAAAACCACGCCATTTGTGCATCAAAATTATTGTATCTAAAAGAGTCCGCAATACAATCTCGCAGCATGGACATACGAAACTTCTGTATTATCGCTCACATTGATCACGGGAAATCCACTCTCGCCGATCGTTTTTTAGAAATCACGGGCACGCTTAATCAGCGTGAAATGAAAACCGGGCAGATGCTCGATACCATGGATTTAGAGCAAGAACGGGGCATAACTATTAAATTACAACCCGTACGAATGAAGTGGAAGGGCGCCCAATTCAATTTGATTGATACGCCCGGGCACGTAGATTTTAGTTATGAGGTCAGTCGTTCGCTGGCGGCCTGTGAAGGCGCGATTTTAGTGGTTGATGCCACCCAGGGGATTGAGGCGCAAACGCTCGCCAATGTATTTTTAGCGATGGAACAAGGCTTAACGGTTATTCCGGTGCTTAATAAAATTGATTTACCAGCGGCCGAACCAGAAAAACGCGCCGAAGAAATTGAAAAAATTCTCGGCTTCCCCGCCGAAGATATTTTAACGGTATCGGCTAAAGACGGAACGAACGTTGATGCCTTACTAGATGAAATTCTAGCCAAAGTGCCCGACCCAAGCCATAACCAAATTTTTGAAAACGAAGAAGTTTTTAGCACTGATGGTGAGACGAAGGCCCTTATTTTTGACTCAACGTTTGATACCTACCGAGGAGTAGTAAGCTCTGTCAGGGTCTTCAAAGGCCAAATTAACAAAGGGGATAAACTTAAATTACTGCGAACCGGAAATACCATCGAAGCTTTAGAAGTTGGATTTTTAAATCCTAAATATTCGCCCACTCCGTCACTTAATTTAGGGGAAGTAGGCTATATCGTCACCGGGCTTAAAAATGTAGTTGACGCTCGTGTGGGAGAAACTTTCTACAAAGGAAAAAACGCCGACAAAACGTTACCACTACCGGGTTACAGTGAAGTAACGCCATTTGTATATGCTGGGGTATACCCCACCTCAGGGGATGATTTTGCACTCCTGCGAAAAGCGCTTGAAAAACTAGCGCTCAACGATGCTTCTTTGCAGTACGAACCCGAACACTCCGGGTCACTCGGGCATGGTTTCCGAGTTGGGTTCTTAGGTTTGCTACATTTAGACATTGTTCAAGAGCGCTTAGAACGGGAGTTTGATCTTGATATCATGATCACCGCCCCATCCGTTTCGTACGAAATGGTGCGCAATGACGGCCGCGTAGAAATGGTAGCCAATCCAGCCGATTTACCAGACGCCGGCGAATACACCGAGCTGCGTGAGCCGTGGATGAAAATTAATATTTTGTGTCCCGCTAACCAAGTCGGAGGCATTATTAAGCTTTGTACCGATCGACGTGGAATTCATCAAAACATGCAGTACACCGCTGAGGACCGCGTAGAAATGGTGTTTGAAATTCCACTCGCCTCTATTGTCACCGATTTTTATGACGATTTAAAATCCATTAGTTCTGGCTATGCTTCTATGAGTTATGAAAACATTGGCCTGCGTCCGGGTGATCTACAACGCTTAGACATTTTACTCGCGGGCGATAAAGTCGATGCGCTCAGCCAAATTGTGCACAAAGATAACGCGTATTACGTGGGCTTAAGATGGTGTGAAAAATTAAAAGATATTATTCCTCGAGCGCAATTTTCGATTGCTATTCAAGCCTCGGTTGGGTCACGTATTCTAGCCCGAGAAACTATTTCGGCGATGCGAAAAGATGTAACGGCCGGACTGTACGGAGGAGATGTCAGTCGTAAGAAAAAGTTGTTAAAAAAACAAAAAGAAGGGAAAAAACGACTCAAACAATTTGGAACGGTAACGATTCCCCAAGAAGCCTTCTTTGCGCTGATGAAGAAAGACTAATCCATCATTAGACTTATCTAGTTAAAAGTGGTAAAATAAAGCATATGGCCAACGACCTTAGCCCAAAACCAAACCTTGATGAAACGCCTTACGAGGCGCCTGAAATTCAGTACACCGTCGAAGATTTAGAAGACGCTGCAGACTTTTTAAAGCAATTAGACCACAGCGAAGCAGCACCTTGGGGCTACTTAGGCGATCAAGCGGTCGTAGTTTTGCAAAAATTGAGTGTCATCAGGCATTACCTACTTAACCCGAGTGACCAACAAAGAATTGGAGTTCACACATTAAGTGAAATATTTTTACACAGTTTTCCTGAAGGATTAGCTATTGGTGAAAAAAGAATTTTAAACGGCGCACAGTTAGATTCTACGATAATGGAACTGTGCGACGTTCTCGATTACCCTTATCCACAGATTGTAATTCCAGCTGATATCCAAACCATTATGAGTGACGATGAAGCGAGCGTCGTAATTGATCACCAAGACACTTTTTAAATATCAAGCATGGATGGAAGTCGCCAACTTGAAACCTTAGAAACCGCTGAACACTGGGGTGATATTTTAGATGAACACCCAGATTGGTTTGAAGATCTGTGTGAAACCTTGCAAATCGAAAACCCAGAAGCGGTTTGGGGGCAAATTGAAACTTGGATGGGAACGAATGAAGACACAGGGAACGTGCTGCCATCCGATGTTTTACCAGCCTATAAAAACACCGCCGCTTTAAAAAGCTTTTTAGCCACGACGATGTCGGCAGCCGTGCAAAAATTAAATAATCCTTCGGCCGACGAAAAGCAGACTTTGTACCAACGAATTGAAACCTCCGAAGACTATAAAAAGCTATACGGCATAGATCCTAAAGTCGCTTCCGCCCTACTTATTTTTGCCGCTACACGTAAAACGGGTAATGGGTTAGCCCAAAAGCTAGAAGCCGAAGCTGGGCGCTGGGGAGTTCACAATTTCAAAGCCGATCCTGATAATTATTTCTACCGTAAAAGTTCGAAAGATTTTACGCGCAGAGTGGCTCGCAGTAACGGCGTTTTAAAAGCAGGCACTGACCTAGAAATTAGCGGGGCTCAACACGAATTATTAACCCGTCGGACACTCGTACACATTGGAAGGCTTTTAATAGCTCGTCGAGATTTTAATTACCAACCCGCGAAAGAAGCGTTTGAAAACAGAATTCCTAATGATTTAACCCTGCAAAATTACGCCACTTGTGCCGCGCAACTGCAAACCTTCTGCCCAGAAACCTATAAGTATTGTGAGGCTTTAATCAAAGAAGCCGGGAGCCCAACCGACTTACCGCTAAACGCGTTATATTTTTTAGGCACGGTAATGCGGGTTTTATATCCTGCTATCAATACAGCCGATAAATTAAATGATGTCGACACTGCGGGTGAAAAAATATCTTTACAAGAGCGCCTCACTTTAACCCTCGTAAAAGAACGATTAAACAGTCCTCACGCCCCCAAAACTAAGCATGAAGACAATCAAGCTTTATGGCAAAAAATTCAGGCGCTACGAGAAGAAAAAAAGTCTCCAGACGAAATTTTTGAGGCCTTACTATCTAGCGAAAAACAGGTGATCTCCCGCGAAAAAATAAGAGCCTTAGCCAGATCTTGCAAAGTTGAGCCAGCCAGTGAAGACTTATTCCGCCGATAAAAATCTTTGCACCAAGCCCTAAAGACTTCTAGAATAAAAATGAATTTAATCCTTTTTACTTATGGAAATTATTATTGGCTTAATCGTTATAGCGGTAGTATTGCTGGCTATGTTGCGGCAAATTAATCAGTACGAACGCGGCGTGATGTTCACCCTTGGTCGATATACGGGCATCAAAGAACCCGGTTGGAGATTGGTCGTACCAGTATTTCAAAGCCTGACCAAAGTTGATATTCGAACCAAAGCCGTGGATGTGCCGGATCAAGAAGCGATCACGAAAGATAATATTCCGGTTAAAATTAACGCCGTGGTTTACTACCGAATCACCGAAGCCAGTAAAGCGATTTTAGAAGTAGAGAACTTTTTTTGGGCAACGTCTCAAGTGGCACAAACCACTATGCGTAATGCCGTGGGGGAAGTAACCCTTGATGAGCTACTACAAAATAGGTCTGGTATTGCCGAAAAAATTAAAATGACCGTAGATCGACAGACCGACCCTTGGGGAATTGATGTAGAATCACTGGAACTAAAAGATGTCATTATTCCAGAAAATCTTAAACGAACCATTTCAAAAGAAGCGGAAGCCGAACGTGAAAAACGAGCCGTAATTATTACCGCTGAAGGGGAAAAACTAGCGGCCCAAAACATAACTGATGCGGCCCAACTATTAGCCACTGCCCCTGGGGCCTTACACTTAAGAACGCTTCAAGCCATTAACGATCTAAGTTCTGATCAGTCAAACACGACTATCTGGATGGTACCAGTTGAAGGTTTTGCCGCGCTTCGAGGTGTAGCTGACAAACTTGGGGTTAAAAGCTCAGATACCAAAGACATTTAGATCCAACTAAGTTTTCTTTAAAAAAGCCCTTAAGCCCTTAACTTAAGGGCTTTTTTCTGGTATAATAATCTGATGAATGAATTCTTTAGTTTTCTAACACCTGATAATCCTATTTATCAACTGCTCGTAGGAGTGGCCTTGGGTGCTTTTGTTGGGTTAAGACGTGAAATCGATAATCAGCAAAAAACACACGCCGTGTTTATGGGTTTTAGAACTATGGCACTCATGTCGACTTTTGGGGTCATATCAACTCTTTTTGCTTCAATGAGTTATTTACCCGCCGTGTGTTTTGCGGGGCTCATGGTATTTCTAGCCATTGCGTACGCTAACGGCGCTTTCCGCATGAACATGATTGGCATGACCTCAGAACTGTGCGCCGTCATTATGTTCTGGATTGGCGTTTTAGTCGGTTATGAACAAGTGGTTCTGGCTATAATTTTAACGGTATTAGTTGGCAGCTTAAACGCGTTTAAAGAAGAGCTGCATGGTTTTGCGAAAACCATTAGCCCCAAAGAGTGGATTGGCGCCCTACAATTATTAATGCTTTCAGGGGCTATACTGCCTTTTTTACCGCGCGAACCGATTGATCCTATGGGCATAATTGTGCCGTTTAATATTTGGTTTTTAGTAATCATGATTTCGGGAGTGGGCTTTGTAGGATACTTTTTAACAAAATACATTGGCGTTAAAGGGAGTGTCGCCTTAACCGCTTTTTTGGGCGCCGTCGTTTCTAGTACGGCCGTAACCACCTCGATGGCGGCCCAGTCAAAACGGGCAAACATGACCGGTATTTTTACCGTAGGGGTGCTTATTGCCGTCGCTACCATGCAAGTGCGCGTTGCGCTCGTGATTCTAGCGTTAGCCAGCCCGGAACTAGTGCGTGAAATTTTAATTGCCCCCATAGTTATGGCGCTAAGTGCCGCCGCTATGGCCGCTTACTTTTTTTATAAAACCAGCAAAAAGCATAAGTTTGCCACGCCTAATACGAAAAAGCTGGCCAACAACGTTGATCTACAAAGTCCGTTTGAACTTGGTCCTGCCCTTAAATTTGGTGGGGTCTTTATTCTAGTACTGTTCTCACTGGCGTTAGGGCAGCGCTACTTAGGAGATTCTGGGGTTTACGCCGCAGCCTTCTTTTCTGGATTTGTAGATGTAGATGCGATTGTGCTTTCAAGTCTAGAATCTGCCAATTTAGGCGAAATGACTTTAAGTTTAGCCGAACGCGCCATAATGATTGCGATCGTTATTAATAACCTGGTCAAAATACTCTACGTAGCCGTACTCGGAAACAGGCG
>Ga0307971_1001015_pt1 | contig 14224 bp, 12 predicted proteins | sample OrgLakmetagen714_FD_201820 | JGI IMG/M metagenome (GOLD analysis project Ga0307971, IMG submission 201820) | Saline water microbial communities from Organic Lake, Antarctica - #714 | ecosystem: Environmental > Aquatic > Non-marine Saline and Alkaline > Saline | place: Antarctica: Organic Lake... | reverse complement strand
CCGGAACTCAGAGACCTTGCCAGTTCGTTGTCACTTACACCTCTTCAGCTTTCAATGGCTGGCGGGGATTGGCGGTTCCTATATTGCGTCCCAAAGAGTGAGCTTCACGCATTAGGTGCCATCTGCGAAGGCAGTGAGACGCTGCTTACCGTGGTTGGTGAGATTACTGACACCGGCGGAATCTGGATTAAAACATTAGGGGGAAAGCGGAGAAAAGTACGTCAAATAGAACACGACAGCTTTACTAACCCTGCCGATGGGAAGAGCTACTTTGAGTTTTTAAGCGATCCTCAAGAGTTGTTCGAATAATTTGCGACCAATTCGATGTATCTGGAAGTTTTGCTATGACTAGAGTAACCGCCCAGACATTAGGGGAGTGTTGGCAAAAATGCGTTCAACACGTGCTTGAGCACGGGCTTTCGCATAACGATGAAGATGTTGCCATCTGCGAAGTGCTAGGCCTTTCTATTGAGATAACGCATCCTTCCTCAGTGGACAGCTTCATCGAAAAGGTCGGGGATTCGAAAGTTATCGACAAGATGCTGAGAAAATTCTCGAAGGGCGTCGTCATGGAGGATCGCCCTTTCACGTACGGACAATTGATCTACGATATGAATGGCGTCGATCAGTTCGAGTGGATACTACAGCGACTGCAACACAAACCAGAAACGAAGTCAGCGACAATTTCGCTGATGACTCCAGGGGTAGATGCACTCAACCTTCCTTGCTTAAGTGTTCTTGACGCCAAAATCCGAAATCGTGAGCTTCATTTACAGTTCTTTTTTCGTAGCCAGAATATTTTCGGCCGTCAGTACGCTAATCTCATTGCGCTAGCCGATCTACACGAGAATTTAGCTCGCCGAATTGGCTGTGGGATTGGCTCCATGAAAGGTTATATCGCATCTGCACATATTTATGAGTACGACTTAGCTGATGCCTGGGAACTGGTCGAGAATCGCGCACTACAGATCTCGGATCAGTACTACGCGAAAGGCCCGGCCTCGATCCGTGCTTAGATGTCTGGTTTATGTAAACGGCCATTCTCGACAGCGTCTCTGGCAGATCGAATCAGATCGCGGTATTCCTTTTTACGTTTTTTGCCCGCATGCTCATGATAAAACGCTTCCGCCAAATCTATTAGCATATCCCGCTCCGGTATCGGCCAATTCGTGCTCGCAGTCACATTGTCAGCGAGTACACGCTGGAACCCACTACCAGGTTCGAAATTCTTGGGATCGAGAGCATCACGCTGAAGTATCTTGAGCTGTTTTTGCTCTTTGGATAAATAAACGTCTGAGATCAATTCCTCGGCAGTTGACGCACTGTCTGACTGGTCTGAGCGAGCAATAGGCTCGATTGCTCTTTGAGGTTTTTTATCCTTCGGATTTCTATGTTCGTGGACATGATCCCGAATGGCCTTTGGTATGTCTTGACGGCTTTTGACCAATCCGGCGTCCAAGATGAATCCAATATCCTTTTCTGTTTCGATCCGATCAAGAAGAGCCCTTATCTGTTGTTCATTAAAGTCGTCTCGCCTCAGCACGTGATCTTTTATAAGCTGCTTTGCTCGTATGGGAGAAACTCGGGCGACAAGATCTTTTATACATTGTCGGTCTCTGCGGATCTCGTCTGCCTTTACGACGTTATCTTTAACGAGTACATGAATAATCCGGGGCGATAAGTTTTTGTTTTGACTGATATCCTTGAGTGTTGAGCGCTGTAAGCCGTTGAACTGGGATGTTTGAATCTTTTTGGAGGCGAGCAGCGCCAGAATTTCTAGCTCCAATGGTTCGGTGTTCGCCACGTTGAGTGCCCGCTTCCAGTTTTCTCGGAACTCGGAATCATTAATGATTCCATTTCGAACCATGTAGCAAAGTTCAACGACGGAAGCGCTGGCTAATGCCCCTGCACGCCTGCTTTCTTCGAGCTCACCCACGAGTAGTTTCTGAGCCTCCGTGAGGTGTATTACCCAGTCTGGTTGCCCAACGATTGCATGTGGCAGTAACTCAAGCCATAAATTTCGGCGATCAATAAGGAGATGTTGTAATCGCTCAATCCTGCCCCGTCCGCTGTCATGGCTACTCAATGCGTACCAGAATGCGATTCCTTCCAGAGCGGAGGTGAGCTCATCGGGCAAAGGATGTTTTTGAAAGTAACGGCCAGGAGAGGGCGTGCGACCAAGATAAGCCAGACCACGCGTAGCCTCGATCACATTTTCTCCGCGCATACATCGGATGACCCCTCTAACCCAGAGATCATTCTGGGGAGCGAAATGCCGGCCTTCGGGCTCTGTTAGCAGTGTTAACCTTTCCTCATCGCGGATTGCTGCACAAACTAGTAAGGGGGCTATCTTCCAGGCAGTTTGCACAAAGTGCTCAGGAGGCTGGTCAAACAGTTCGAAAGCAAAAACTATTGGCATAGACCAGCGACGACTGTCGAACTGTTGGCCTGCCTGAAGCAACCTGTGTTCTGAATGGCTTGTCAGAAAAACTGCTACCAGGAACTCTTGTATAGTTTCGTGTCGGAAGCGAACCGTGAAACCATCTCGGGCCGTTTCAATTAGCAACCCTTGAACAGTTCGAGCAATGAAGGATTTGGACCTGTCACCCATTGCAATGCGCAGCCGCTCCGCAGCTTCGGTTTTCGAGCAGGCAACGATTCCGTCACAACGCATCGAATATGCGAGCACAGCCAGAGCTTCTCTCGTTTCGTCCTCTGTCCAGATGGCTGTTGCGCCAGCAGATAAGTCCTTTAACACTTCTCGGCGAATCCACCCATCAAAAAAGGCGCTGTAGAGTTCCGCTAGTCCTCCTGGGAGTTCACCGGTCTCTTTCCATACCCAAAGTGCCATTCGAAGCAAGATTGGGCTTCGTGCAATCATCTTTGCGGTCGGTTTCTGGTTTAGGTTTTCCCAGAACGCCCCCACTGATTCCGGCCTATCGCTCAAATAGTTCTTAACGAGGAGTTGCTGCCGAGATCTGCCCATAGACCGCAACTCAATCACTTTATGAGCGAAGGCAGGAAGGTGTGATGATCGTGTGGAAACGATAACCTTTGATTCGGCGTGTTCCTTTAACAAATCACTAAGCTCGCTCACACATTGGTCATAGCGTACCGATGGACACTCGTTCAGGCCGTCCAAGATCAAGATCAACCGGCCGAATTCCAGTTCCAAAACAATATCAGCCCAATTGAGAGGTTCAACCTCCCGGCAAATTAGGTCCCTTAATCCTGATGCGGTAAAGCCAGAGAGCGGAATGTACAAGCTCCAGATCGCCGGATCACTGGTGGTTCCGCTATTGGTGTCGCGAGCCAGCTTCAAGAGGCTTGTGCTTTTTCCAGAGCCTGGCTCGCCAATCAGAAAAGATGGGTAAACGCTTTTAATATCCTCTTGAAACTCACCCCGCCAACTGCTCGGTTCACTAACCGGATTTTCAGAAGAAAGGTAGCTGTCATCGGTCTGATGTCTGCGTCGCCCTGAGCCTTTGCTGATGATTCGAACATCTGATTCAAGAGGGACATAAAGGTGATCAAGTTCAGCCGTATCGCCAACCAATTCTTGGCAGTAAGCGTCTACAGTGGAGCGAAAAATGGCGGGATCGGTTTTCTTTAGCTCTGTGATCCAAGTTTTGAACTTCGTGCTGAAGAACGTCAGATCACGTTGCGCCCACCAGTTATCTGCGTCGTCGCGAGACCATCGAACTACTTTTCCTCTATCGCCACCTGCCCGGATAAACGCTACCTCTTCCAGCTCTGCGTTTTTGTTCTTTGCATGTGAAAGAACTAGTGGTCCGAGCGAGGCTTCACGAGGGGGAACCGCGAAAGCGAGAACATCCATGCCTTGATACTTGGCCCACTGGGGATGGAAGAATAGTTGATCAGAGGTGTCTTTCCAGCGCCAATGGCCATGGCCCTGAGTGCGCCAACCTTCTTTAAGAAGCACTTTGTCGGAGATATGGCGAGTGAAGTGATCCCTGTCGCCATTGAAGCCACTTTTCTCAAGCCCCACTGCATTTCCGTCATCGTCAATGCCAAGCACGACTAGGCCACCGCTACCATTTGCCATGCTAACGAGAGCTTTGACTAGGTTAAAAATGTAGTCGGCATCGTTACTATCAGAAGCCTCTTGCGGATTTTGAGGCCTAATCGCAGCTTTAAATTCGAGCCAGTCGACCTCCGACTTCTCGGTGAGATCCACGATGGTGTCTAGCTCATATCTTTTTAGTGATAGGGCTTCACTTGCAAATTCAAATCCGTTCATGCTTGAACCTTTCAGTTATCCAGAAACGACGAGAAAAAGCTGTTGAATCGCTTAGCCGCTCGGCTTTTGTTTACTTTGGCAACGCCGTTAGGCTGCAGCGTTTGAACTATTTCTTCTTCCTTAACCGTCTGATGATCCTCTCAATAAGTTTCGCTTCACTTTCTGTAAATTGGGTTTCTTTACCCTCTTTGGCGCCACTAACTTTCCGTTTAAGTTTGCTTAAGCGGTAGCCGCCGTAGCCGAGTGCTGCAGCACCTACAATGGTTGCTCCGCCAGCTGAAAGAGGTACCCATAATGGGGTTGAGGAAATAATCCCAGCTGAGATGAGAGCGCCAGTGATACCAGAAGCCCCTATCTTTGTTCCAAATATCCCTGCGCCACCGATAATGCTACTTGCAGCACCGGAAAGGTAAATGGCGCCACCCCCAAGCGTTGCTGAAGCAGCGGTAAGCAGGCCGCTAATGGCCGCGGTGCTTAAGAATGTTCCCGCAACATATCCGGATGCAGAAGTAACAATCATACCGCCAGCAGCATGAGGAACCAGCGTGCCGCCAGTTGCTAGAGCTGAAATTACAGCAATAATTGGTAGAGGCATGCATTGTTCTCCTTGCTGTTTTTGAAACCTAACTGACAGCGCTAGCTCAGTACTTCTGAACTAGTCACCTGCAATATCAATCAGGCAGAAAAATTCTCAGGTGCGCTGATGGCCAGCAACTATCGAAGAATGTCGTAAAAGCCGGCTGAGGTTAAGGTGGGGGGTGCTGAAACTACCTGCTCCAGAGACTTTTCGAGCAAACTAGAGCCCAGTCGCGTTAGGTTGTCTCTTACCCGAGGGGCTATTGCCTTTTCATGTTCGCCTAAAAACGTTAGAGCTTGGCCCACGGACCATTCATTGGGGCCTGTATCGCGGAGTTCATGATCGAGACGAGCGGAAACGCGCTCTTTGGTTGCGTTCGCTAGTGCTAAGCGAGTCATAAATTGATCAAGTAGTGAATAGTTGATGGTGCGTTCTCTCGCGGCCAAAATCTGTCTCTCGACATCAGAAAGATGGCTGTACGCTGATTCGACAGATTTTATTGCGAAGTCGCGAATATCCACTTGCTCGGTGTGTATCCAGCGATCGCGCCCCGCATTTCTGAATGTAGTAAGCCCGTTGGTGCACACGAGCACAATTCGTCCCCAGTTGAGCCGGTAGGAGCTATAGCCATTGTTCAAGCCATACACTACCTTACAGGTTAAACCAACTTGCCCCTCTTGCCCCGGCACGGAGAATTCCTCGACAACCTCGTTAAATGGTGTTTTAAAAATTTTCCCATTGGGGGTGATGCCTATCGGACTTAGCGACTCGATTAGCGTATTTCTAAATACGCGTTGATTCATTTCAATGAAGTGGGGTGAGGTAACACCATAAATACTGCAGACAGCGCCGGACTCAGCGTACCGAAGTACAGTTCCTGACCGAGATAGTGCGCGCTCAAGGCGGTGAGCTAAACCTGAATTAATGTGTTCGTTCCATAGCTCTATGGTCGATTCGCGATCCAGATTTTTCCAGATTTTGCTGCCGAGTTGGTGAATCAACTTGGAATCGAGGTTGCCCAAGAAAACTCTGCCAGCAGTCTTAATGCTGATCTGTTTTATTGATGCAAAGAGCTCTACCGACACAGTGCCGTCGATAGGAAGGGTTTTGATCAGTCCCTCTCGCTCGATAACTGTCTCTAGGGCGGAATCAATGGAAGAGGTTACAGTAGAAAGCTTCATCGGCATCTCCAATCCAGACAAAAAAACGTATGACGAACGAAATCTCGTTCATACATACACCACAAATTTCGATTTGTGCGATACCCAGCGTAACTAGGAATCGAATTTTGGTGAACCAGATATTTTCCGGCTCAAGATTGAGGTTGCTCAGTGAGCTAAGGTAGAGTAACTATCGACATTCGAGTTGTCAACGCAAAATTATATTTAAACGTCTTCGACTAATTAGTTCTCTCCGAGTAACGTCTCAACTTAGATTTGGTCTGTTTCGAAGGCGGTTGCCCGCAGTCATGAAGTGGTACCCGAGTATTGCGGCTCGGGTACCTATCTAATGTGATTTGTCAGATAGCTCGGGCGGACGTCAAATCAATAGATCGTCATCAATGGAAGTTGAAGGGAAGTAGCGTGTTGAGAGCCGTAACTCGTTCCCCAGTAGTGTTGGCTTTGCGTAATTTGACTAATTCTTCTGCGGGAAAAGGAGCTGTGGGGCATTTCCGTGCCGGTTGATCTAGTACGAGGCCAAGGCTTCCACCCAGAGCATGGAGGCAGTGCGCCATCCAATGGAGAATGGCGTTGCTCTCGGCCTCTTCACACACGTCAATCGCTTTCTGCAGGTAGCTGGCTGCTTCATCCGCTCGCTCAGAATCAGCAAGCAGCCAGGCCCGGTAGGCGTTGATAAGCATCCAGGGATGACCTTCGCCAAACTGCCATTCCTCGATGGTTTCGAGGTAGTCTTTGCGCAGCTGGGCCTCCTCGGGACGATGAGTTAGCCAGCGCAATAGCAAATAGTGCTCGAATCTCAGTAGAGAGCCGCTACGGGCTAATCGTCGAATACTTTGTACGCCGGTTTTTTTGGTGGATTCGTCTGCTATTTTCCGTACCGCCTCGGCGGTTCCAGTAGCATCCATATCTATTTGCACAATTGCGCGGTAGCTGCCGGTCTGCCTTAGATTTCCTGTGGCCTGCGAGGAGTCGGAGAGCCGCTCAAACTGTATTAACGCTTGATCGATGTATTTTAGAGCTTGCTCGTGTTCTCCACGGAATGCTGCAAGCTGACCTAGGGTAGATAGGAGTTTTCCATGGTTTAGGCGGCCGGGTATGGAAATGGGTTGGGATGCCAAGTCTTGGATGTAAGGTACAACACTGTTGAAATCGAAGCTGTTGGTTGCGCTGATGGCAATTCGTAATGCAGCTTGACAGGCATCTGGTGCTGACTCGTCCATAAGATTATTGGCTAAGGCCATCACTTCAGCCATTTGTGTGATATCACATTTCCCCAAATGATTTGCTGCAGCAAGCTGCGCGGATTTTAACTGCAACTTTATTAATCCGGGCAAACTTGCTGTTTCCGGCCGGTATAAGTTTAACCACTCAATCGCTCGATTGAGGCTGCCAGTATTGAAGTCTTTCAAGGCTATACGCTGACGAATCTCATGAAGATATTTCTGCCAGAGTTTTGTATCTTTTTGGGTGCGTTCGCCGAGCTCTGTGAGTAGGTCATGGAAAATGGAATGCCCCGTCTCTTTTGCCACAGCGTCACATATGCTGAACCAGGTATTGCTATCCATGTGCTCGTCGGCTTTCTGATACAGGCGATCGATTTCTGCTAAATCGTGAGTTTCAATCAAGCAGTGCCCGCGCCAGCGCGTGTGTTTCATCAGTTTGGCTTTGGCAGAATCTCGACTTCCCCAGCAATTAGCTATGACATCAACATAACCGTTGAGGGGGTCTTCTTTGGACATGATTTCCAGGGATAGGTCGAGGTTTTTGAAACGCTTTGGCGCTAGCTGAGTAAGCTCATCTGCTAGAGTATCTTCAAGCGCTAAAAGCGTTGCGGATTCCTGAAAGTGGTCCTTTCTTTCTATTTTAAATATAACTCGTGTAGGGCCAGATATTGGAAGCATAACGAGCGTCCAGCGAACCATTTTAGTAATGGCGGCGATCCAAGTTTGGCTCCTGATATCTGATTTTAGGGTTGCACCGAGAATGCCAATATTGCTGGTTGATAGGGTTTGTAGTAACGACTGAATATCCGCCAAGGGTAAGTCAGCTGCGTGTGTTCCAGTTGGAAGTTCCGGCATTCCATGACCTGCTGGCATTGCCACAGCAATAATGCGTCCCAGGTCTTTATCCGATTCATTCAGAAACTGCGCACCGGCATCAAATATGTTTCCCGTTTCATCAATATAAATCTCCCAGCTCTTGGAGGGGGTGAGCTCCCGTAAGCTTTGGGGATGACGACCGTTAATTAGTTGGATGTGAGGCAGTTCAATCTTGAAGCTTTGGTTTTTGCCCCGGTGCGACCTTTTTTTGGCCTTGAAGTCAGTGTCTTTTTGAAGGGCTCTGTTAAGTGAATTGATTATGCGGTCTGGTTCAGACTCGGAAATTGAATCTATCCATGCTCGGACTTCATCTGCACTTTCACCATAATTTAGCTTTTTCTTGAGTGTATTCGTTAAATCGCCAGCACGCTTACCGTCCTTGGCAGCTTTTTTTATGCGCGATATTAACTGTCGGTCTGAAGGACTGTTGGATTCTGCTTGTCGTAAATGGCGCTCATACACACTTTCTGCTTTGGGGAGGCACCAAGCGAAATTTAAATACGTATCTCGCACTAACTCGGAGGGAGTCTTATTGTTTGCTGTTGAGTTTTCACGAAATTTTTCGGCTTTGATGCTGCCGGCATCCGTGATTGTTGCCGGTTTGTGATTTAGGTTATCTGAAGTTTTACGGTGCTCCGCTGTTGGCCCATGGCTGATTGTATCTGAGCCATTGGGGAGGATTTTAATCCAACTTCCATCCGCCTGATAAAGAAGCTTCTCCACATCTGGAAATTCTATTTGGGCTGCCAACCACCAATTCGCCGGAGTTTCGGCTGAACCGGCAATCACTGCCGGCTTTGCTAGACGCGAAAGGTATTCCTTAGCAACGGGCAGCGAAGCATCATTGTCAGTGAATATTTCTGAAAGGGGCAGGTTTCCAGGAAGCTGGTGGGGCGTCTTGGGTAGGCTGACAACTGAAGTCATAGGTTATCCTTGGCTGGAGCTATTCGAATGGGGCTCATGTTAAGGCTCGGAAGCTACTTCGTCCATTAAGCTCTCTGTTCCACTACTTTTGCAGGTTCATTTGAGCTTTTTCTCAAAGGTTTGAAGGTCATCTTCTCTCCAGCGAGTTGTACCTGAACCGAGTTTGACGGGTTGAGGGAATCGACCCTCTCTGGTCCAACGCCATATCGTTGCGGGAGAAACCTTGAAGTGCATACTGACTTCAGTGACTTTGTAAAACATTGGCTTTTCCTCATTTTGGCTGAAGGTCTGTAGCATGCTAATGAGACGGTAAGGAGAGGAGCCCTGAGTGCCCATTTGGCTTGACTGGATGAGCGTCGCGATTCGCGCGCTGCTTTGCACTATGCGTTGCCCTCCTTATTGGGCAGAAATTGATCACATCTTGAACTATGTCAGAAAAAGTGATAGTTTTTCTGACATAAATTGGAGATACGTGCCATGTCCGTTAAAGAGACTGTCCAGCACCAGATTGCCAAATTTCCACTAGGTGAACCCTTTACCAACAGCTATTTCCTTCGGTTGGGGTCGCGTGCTGCCGTCGACAAAACACTGTCCAGGCTCGTAGAAGAGGGTGCTATCCAGCGGATTGCACGTGGCGTTTTCGTCAGACCCAAACAAAGTCGGTTTGTAGGTAATGTCATGCCGGCTGTTTCTCGCGTGGTCGAGGTGATTGCGAAAGACCGTGGTGAAACCATCCAAGTGCATGGTGCTGAAGCGGCTCGTCGTTTCAAACTGAGCACCCAAATGCCAACGACACCGGTTTACTATACGAGTGGGCCTACCCGTGAAATTCGTATCGGAAACCTCAAGGTGAAGCTCATGCACACCAGCAGTGGAAGGAAACTTCAGCATGCAGGCGAGAAGCCTGGTTTGGCACTCTCGGCGCTTTGGTATTTGGGGGAAAACAACATCAATATCGACGTGATGCGACGCATTGAAGAAGGGCTGAGTGAGAAAGAGTTCGAAACACTTCGGTCCTCAAGAATGCCGGCCTGGATGAGTGAGGCGTTCAGGCAATATGAAGCAGGGCGGGCCCATGGCTGAGCAGGCGTTTCTTGATCTGGCCGCAGAAGAACAAAAGGAAATCCTTCAGACAGTCTCGCCCCAACTGGCTCGCAGCACCTCAGTGCTGGAGAAAGATATATGGGTTTGCTGGGCCTTGCAGGCTCTGTTCTCTATGCCAGGTGCACATCCAATGGCCTTTAAGGGTGGAACGTCGCTGTCCAAGGTTTACGGTGTGATCGATCGCTTTTCTGAGGATGTGGATATCACACTGGATTACCGGGCTTTCGAGGAAGATTTCGATCCATTCGCGGAGGGGGTGAGCCGAACTAAAACCAAACTGTTTAGTGAACGGCTCAAATCCTACGTCAGTGACTATGCGAACCACGTGGTCGCGCCGCACCTCAAGAATGAGTTGGCGAAATTACCCACGGCCGACCAGCACACCGTTGAAGTGGACGGTGGAGGCGAAAAGATTTGGATTACTTACCCGTCGGTTGTGGAAGTTACAGACGAATACATCCGGTCGCAGGTGCTCATTGAGCTCGGTGGTCGAAACGTTATCGATCCCAACGAAACCCATACGGTTTCTCCATACATCGCGGAACTGACTGAGGGGCTTGTTTATCCAAGTGGCGAGGTGGTTGTCCTCTCTCCAGAGAGGACATTCTGGGAAAAGGCCACGCTCATCCATGTTGAGTGCAATCGGGGCAAGCTCAGAGAGAGCGCCGAGCGGCTTTCTCGGCACTGGTACGACTTAGTCATGCTGGCAAAGCATCCTGCCGGGCAATCAGCCATCAAAAACAGGGAGCTGTTTGAAGAGGTTGTTCGCCATAAGAAAGTCTTTTTCCATACTAGCTACGCGGACTATGACGCTTGTCTGGCTGGGCGATTGAAGCTGTTGCCAGAAACAGACAGCTTAAAAAGTCTGCGCGAAGACTATGAGAAAATGGTGGGGGCGGGCATGATGTATTCAACGCCCCCGAGCTTTGATGAGATTGTCGAATCGATCCGGAATCTCGAAAATCGTGTTAATCGCTGACGATGATGTTTGGGATACTCGTCTGAAGTTGGAGGTGACAGCCGGATTGAAAACCCTCGGAATAGCTGTTTCAGCGATGGGTGCCGAGATTCATAAATTGTGGGATACGGGAACTTCACAGCAGTAAAGGAGGATGGGGTATGAAGAGCGGCCGGTTTACCGAGCATGAGTTACTGGATGGTCTCAATTCGAAGACGGCCCATGCCGACGAGCTGGCGGAGTTGCTACCTCAGGAGCTGACTCCGCTGGAAAGGCTCAAAGGATCTGTCAAAAATTATGAGCGTCCACTCGACTCCGTCTGGGACGAATACTTTGACTCCGATGAACGGGTAAACGACGATTTCATGGCCGATCAGGGTCAGCCATCAAAAGATCTGGAGTGAGATCGTCTTCCTCATGCAGGGCTTAGCGACGCGAGTTGAGATATCCAATAACTTGGTCTAATCCACTATCTGTCGACATTACGTCAACTGGGCTGGCTCTTAGATACCTGTTGTGAGTGCTCACCCAATGGCGCAGAGTTTTCTTACTATCGCCGACGTAGGCGCAGAGACGCTGATATATTGAAATTAGAGTCGCCGCTCTTTTGCCTTTTTCGCTGGCTGCGTCTAATTCGTCCAGGATACTGGTCTTCAGGATCGATAGCAGCTGCTCATGGGTCAGACCCAGAGCAGCCTGCACCCGTCGAATCGCCTTAATGAGCACGTCGTCATCTCGGGGCATCGGCTTTGCTGGCGTTGTCTCTTGGTTCACTTTTCACCCCCGGTATTGATCCGATTCCAGTTTCGCACATCTTGGTCCGGTCGCAAGGGCATTTGTCGGACTTAGGCCTAAGTCTGGCGACGGTTGGGATGACAGGATTCGAACCTGTGATCACTGCCTTTGGAGGGCGCCGTTATAGCACTGTGATAAGTGGGCCTAATCGACCAAAATCCGGAAGCTCAAACACTGACTTCGATAACTCCAAATATAAAATGTCTATATATTGATATTTTGACTGATTAAAACCGACTTTTGGCACAAGGCCGATAGGAAAAAGTTTAAATCGAACGATCTCGATTAGCCAGGCGCCGACGAGTTTGGTCCGAGTTAACGTAAACAGCTTCGGTAAACGCCGCGCTGGCGTGACCCAGCTCTTCCGAAACATGGCGAATATCAATGCCGGCTTCGATGGCCATGCTGGCGCCGGTATGCCGTAAATAGTGAGTTTCAGACGCTATGGCTTTCAATTGCATCGACTCGCTCTCTAATCCTTCAGTGCTCATTCTCTCAACGGCCAACATGAGAGCTTCCTCGCAAGTGCGGTCGACCTGTCGCGCACCCAAGCCACCACCCCGCATGGACGGAAGAATTGGGGTGGCATCGTAGGGTAGGGGTAAGGGGGTATCGCTGCCAAGGTGTTTTCTCCAGCGTTTCAGGTAGCCCATATAGGCATTCGGGCACGTAATTGTTCGGCCTTTTTCGCCTTTACCGAACACGTAAAACGTCCAGTATGCACCGCCTTTAAAAACTCGCTTCTGATAGTCCCCGAATGTGGGTAGTCGCGGTTCACCATCAATTGAGCGAACGGCCAGCTCACTGACTCTTAAAAACAAGGACTTCATGGTAATAATAACGAATAAGTGTCGTTCGTATCTGGGGTTCTGGTCTGCGGCAGCTTCAACTGTTTCCCGGATATACGCCCACTGCCAATCCGTGTACCGGCGGACGGACGCCTCGGGTTGCTCAAGCAGGGAGCCCGATTTAGCTTTTGTTTCGCGCTTGCGCACTTGCAAAAATGGGTCTTCGAGTAGTATTCGGCGAGCCATTAGAAAACGAAAATAGGAGGATAATGCGACTCGAGACGATTTCAGGCTTGCCGGACTGGCTGAATAAACAAGACCTCGAGAACGCTGCAGGGTAAAAGGTCGCCATTTAGGATTAATAATGCGTTCACCGCCATGATTGGCAAACCCTGGCGCAATGTTGGGGGCGACCCAGGCTCCAGGTGGTGTTTTCAGGAATTTGAAGTAAGAAGCTACAACTTCTGAATCAACTTGATCCAGAGTGCGCTTAGCGATCACCCAGAGATAGTTGAGAAATCTCTGAACCTCACCACGGAAGCGATTGTATGTGCCTGGGGTACCGGTGTAGTCCTGCAGGTATTGAAGGCTTAGAGTTAGGTCGCGTTCCAGTGAGTCTTGACCCATGGGCAGCTCCGCAAGCCGTGAGAGTATAGCCTTGTATCCACCAAGGTCAGCCTGTTCAGAAAGTCGGTCTGCGGTATCAAATACCGGGAAGCCGGGAAATTTTGCCATCAGTCACAGACCCTTTTTGCACAGACGATTGCTGACAGTATCTTTGTAATTACTTTTTGGCTTGGGTTGAAAACGGAGTCATCTTCGCTGCTCGTGACAAGTCGTTCAACACGTTGATCGGTTATAGAGGCCATACCGTTTATCGCGATGAAGTGGGTTCAAACGCGACAATAAAGTGCCCACCACTCTATGTCAAATACTTAACAGTATTTGACATAGAAATCGTCAGAGGTGGAAGGCGCCGCATCTGGCACTAACCGGGACCAAACAGGGTCGGCCCTTCGGGCTCATCTCGATCGTGTACCCAAGCTTCGATCACGGATAGATCCGCAAAGATGCGGCCCGACAATATGGGGTCCATGTCATAGGCATCGGCGTAGCGCATAAGCAATGCCTCTTGGTCGGCAAAAAAAGACTCCAGATCAGCCAAAACATCTGCCGAAAGGTCGGCTTCAAATTTTGAGGCAAGAAAGGCCAGATCATGGAGGTCGCGGGCAGCCGTTCGATAGTTACGCCTTGGATCTTCCGTGGCTGCCAGGAGTTTCTGGCGAGCGATTGCATTGGCGCGGTACACCTTCACACCGTTGATGATTGCAATCTCATGCTGCACTGGTAGCTGGCGGGATGAAATCTCGATCTTAATGGAAAATGGTGTGGATTCGCCCGGCATTGAGAAGCTGGGCCGGCAACGGTGAGTCGTCTCGGTTTTCTTCTGCTTAAAGAAGGCCTCCAGCCGGATCTGCGAGCCATCCTTATTGGCCAACTTAACGGCTTGCCGGCAAACACTTTCGATATTGATGTG
>Ga0307971_1000978_pt1 | contig 14494 bp, 10 predicted proteins | sample OrgLakmetagen714_FD_201820 | JGI IMG/M metagenome (GOLD analysis project Ga0307971, IMG submission 201820) | Saline water microbial communities from Organic Lake, Antarctica - #714 | ecosystem: Environmental > Aquatic > Non-marine Saline and Alkaline > Saline | place: Antarctica: Organic Lake... | reverse complement strand
AGCACGCTTTATCTTCAAAAAAAAATAAAGCGCGTCCGAATCAAACTAAATTTTACTAATTATTAAACATTTTTGATTTCATATTAATGTTATAAACCAGTGCTTTTTATTTTATGAATTTCTAAAGAACAATTAATTTAAGGTATAGAGTTACATGTGAGAATAGTCCATTAATCTATTTAGGGGAAAGAGGCGGATAAACATTATTTCTTATAATAAAGTTTCCTTTTCCTTGAGAGAAGCTTCCAAAGATCTATTTAGTTTTTCAATTTCTTCTGATTTCTCCATTGCTTCAGTAAGCACAGCGTCTCTTAAAACTCCTCTGTATCTCAATACACCAACCGTGAGCATAACAGCTAGGCCTGTTAGAAAAACATAGCCTCCATTTCCCAGAATAAAGAGTATACTCAAAGGACTTATTATCAGAAGAAGCACAAAGGACAAAACGGCTATTCCTGTATTGACTACTAATTCAATAGGTCTCAAAATAAGGATAAAAAACATGAGTATCATTGAATACCCCTAAAAATATACATCAATAGCTTCTTTATCAACATTAACAAGCATATAAAAAACTACACCGTTAAAGTACAGGAACATGAAAGCTTGAAGAACCATCAGGTTAATCCAGTTCTTCTTTAAAAAATAGAGCACTCCAAGGGAAGATATACTTCCTACTATTCTTAATACACTAAAATGAAAAAACGAATCACCTGCAAAAAAGTAGTCAAATGAAATCCAAATCAGCCATTATGGAGCAGCCATTAAACATACATAAGTTAAGTGTTCTGATGCTCTTTTATTGATAATGTGATCCACAACCCACTTTATTTAGAGAATTAATAATGATAAACATTCCTAATTATTTACTTACAAATAAACCAATAAAACCTTGTAATTCAAAGTATTAACCAAAAAAAAAAAGGATTCACCTTTCGATGAACCCTTTTTTAGAAAGAATTTATATATTAATTTACTTTGTAACCGCAATAAAAGCAAGGTTTTCTCCGTAAGCGATAAACTCACGGTCTCTAGCAGCTTTTGCTTTTAGAGAAGAGTCCTTAGCGATAGCAGACTTCAAGTTATTAATAACTTCTTGAATGTTATCTTGACGTGCAGCGATAATAGCTTTAAGATAATCACCTCTTGCTGTTTCAGCATCTGCAGAAGCATCAATAGTTGATTTTGCTCCACTGTCATTTTTGTTTAGCAATTGTGATAATGCTTTGTTGTAAGTATCTTCTCCTCCGAAGTTAGCTAAAGCTGCATCATAATTACCATCTTGAATATCTAAAATTCCTTTGTTATAAGAAACTTCATCACCAGCTCCTGAAGCTTCTCCTAGAAGATCTTTAGCTTTTTGACGTTCTCCTTTAACACCTGCAATTGCAGCTAGGTTATTTTTAGAGATTTCATTCTCTTGGATTCCATTTGCTTTATCAAACTGTGTCTTAGCTTCAGTCATTTTGTTTTGCATGTAAAAAACAGAACCAGCATTATTAGCAGAACGGTAGTCATTTGGATACAAACGCTCAGCTTCTTTGTACAAACGCAATTTCTCATTCATGTCATCTGATAGAGTAGCTGTGAAGAGAATCTCTTCCAAGTTTAATGTATCAATGTTTGATTTAGAAAGTGCAGTTAATTCTTCATCAGAATATCCTGTTAAATCATAATCTACTACGATTTCAGAACGACGCTGTGCTGGGAAGACATTATTATCTAAGTACAAGTAAGTACTCAAGTCACTAATAGCTTGCTCACGAGCAGATGGAGTTTGTTGCATTTCAAGAATTCTTAAAATACGGTCTTTATCACCTCTATCCATATCAGAAGAAGCTAATGCATTTTTGAAACCTTCGTAATCTTCACCTTTACCAAATGTAGAATAGTTTGAATCTTTCTGACCAGCTTCGTTAGCTACATTTTCCTTAGCAGCAATTTCCATAGCTGTTTTCATAGCAGATTTAGAACGGTCTTCAGAAAGTGTGTTGTTACGATCTTCTTCACCTTCAATTGATGCAAAAGCTTCGATTTTAATTCCATTTATTTTAATTTTAGGATTTTTCTGAGCTGCAGTCATAAATGCTTCAAGGGCTTTCATGTCTTCGTCTACTTTTTCAGCAGAACGAACAACTGGACTACCTTTCAAATAGTTAATTTCAGCAATTTGTTTTTCCTGAGTAACTCTTTTGAATTTATCTGCTGCAATAATTACACGGAAATCTTTACTCACTAACAAAGGCGTAACAACTGTTGCATCAGCAATTTTTGTTTCAGCGATGTATCCTTTTTCTACACCTTTTTTAAAGATATTACCTGTCAATTTCAATTCAGAAACTTCTAGGTCTGGTGTGTAGGCAATAACATCTTCATAAACCACTTTGCCTCCTGCCTGATAAGGGATCACAGCTCCATTTGCTGTAGCTTTCTCACCAGCTATTGTAACTGGTTTTAATGTATGAGTACCCAACATAGGAACAATCTCAGCGTAAGCTTTCTTACTTATACCTTTCTCTGGAACGATAACATCTATCTTCACTCGAACACTGTCTCCGTGCATTTCTAATGGAGAAGGCGTTACAACGTACTCCACATCCTTAATTAAATCACAGCTTGTAGCCATAAATCCGGCTGCAGCAATAAATGCTATACTTTTAATTCCTTTGTTTTTCATTATCATAATATTTTTTCTTTCCGTGTTATTGAATGCAATAATAATAATTATTTCGACCACTTAAAAGAAGTTTTAACTAATAATTCAATTGTTTATTATTATTGCTCATACAATAATACACTTTTTTCATCGTTACAGGTATTTAATAGTTGTGAAATACACATATTTTTTACCGGATCTATAAAGGCAGGATTAACGTCTACAATAGTAGTGATAACGAAGATTCTATCATAGATAAGAGGATGGGGAATAATTAAATTTTCACTATTTAAAATCAACTCTCCATAGTATAAAATATCAAGGTCAATCACCCTAGATTCATAACTGTTATTTTTGCTTTTTTTAACTCTTCCAAGTTTCTTTTCAATCGATTGTGTGACGCTTAGAACCTGTTCTGGAGGAAAATCTGTTTGGATAATTACACAGCAATTTAGAAAAAGATCCTTAGTAACAAAACCCCAGGCCTCAGTTTGAAAAACCTTGGAACATTTAGCTTTACAACTAAATGCTTTTTCCAATTCATAAATCGCCAAATCAAGATTTTTCTTTCTATCTCCAATATTACTTCCTAAACCAATATAAACATCTTGTTTTTCATCCATTCCATCTAATTTATCAACCAATTAAATAATCCCCTACCCATTTAAACTATTTATAATACCAATTGGCAGTAAAAAGCCTTACTTTTATGGCTAAAATTTATTGGTGTAAATTATTAAATAGTGTTTGGTCGGAAACAGACAGTTTTTATAAATTGTATAAATTTTGAGAAATATTTTGGTTTTATTTCTTTAGGAGATGCCATAGCATCAGCCGACAAGAAAAAAAGTAAAATATACTCAAAAGAATCAATTTTAATTTTGTGCTGTTTCCGACCAGACACTAAATAGTGTTTGGTCGGAAACAGACAGTTTTTATAAATTGTATAAATTTTGAGAAATATTTTGGTTTTATTTCTTTAGGAGATGCCATAGCATCAGCCGACAAGAAAAAAAGTAAAATATACTCAAAAGAATCAATTTTAATTTTGTGCTGTTTCCGACCAGACACTAAATATATACCAAAAATATATACCAATAACAAATTGACTGCAAATAAAACTAAATTATGACAAACAAAAAAGTTTCCTTTTGGCGCATTTTCTGGGCAAGCCTAGTATCTGGAACGGTAATAATAGTACTTATCATCGTTCTGTTCGCTAGTGCAATTGGGTCATTAATGAGCAGTAAGCCCGTATATTCGGTAGAGGATAAAACCATTTTACACCTTCAGTTAAAAGGACAAATCGGAGAAATCAGTAAAAACGAAATTAGTCTTAACACTTTTGGAATGATCAATCGCACAGGTTTGGCAGATTTACTTTATGGATTTGAAAAAGCTGCAAAAGATGACAAAATTAAAGGTGTTTTTATTGAACTTCAAGGCGCTAATTGTGGATACAGTACGGCAACAGAAATAAGAAACGCCATTAAACGTTTTGAAAAAGAATCTGGTAAATTTGTTGTTGCTTACCATAGTGGAGAGGTTGTTAGTTTAAAACAATATTACATTGCTTCAGCTGCTAGTGAGAACTACGGTTTTCATTCATCTATGTTTGAATTCCTAGGACTGGGAACAGAATTAATGTTCTTCAAAGGAATGTTTGATAAAATAGATCTTGAAATGCAGGTAATTCGGGGTTCAGACAATGACTTCAAAAGTGCCGTAGAGCCATACTTCTTAACAGAAATGAGTGACTCAAGCAGATTACAACTACAAACTTATCTAAACAATATCTGGACAGCTGTAAAGACAAATATCAGTGAAGAAAGAGGGATATCGATTGAAGAGCTAGAAAGAATTGCAGACAATAGTTTAGTTAGAAGAATTCAACAAGCAGTAGAATACAATCTTATTGATGGAGTAAAATACAGAGATGAAGTAATTCAACTTTTAGCAGATAAAATCAATGTTGAAAATACAGATGAACTCAACATCAATGGGTTTGAAAAATACGCACAAAAAAAGTTTGAAGACCAACAAAACATTGCGTATGTCAAAAATGCAAATGTCGCGGTTATTATTGCTGAAGGCGCAGTTGTAGTAGAAGGTGAAGGACTAGCCAGTAAAAATATCACCAAGTTATTGCGTGAGGCACGCAAAGATGATTACATTAAAACAATTGTTTTAAGAATTAATTCACCAGGAGGAAGCGCTTTAGCAAGTGATGAAATTTGGAGAGAGGTGAAACTAGCCAATGAAAAGAAAAAAGTAATCGTTTCAATGGGTGATGTTGCTGCATCTGGCGGATATTACATCGCTGCACCTGCAAGTAAAATATTTGCCGATGAAACGACAATAACTGGATCAATAGGCGTATTTGGAGTTATACCTTATACTGGTAAAATGTTGGAAAATAATTTAGGATTAACCTTTGATCGTGTGAGCACAAATAAGCATGCTGTTTTAAGTACAAACAAAAAACTGACGGAGAAAGAAAGAAGCATTGTTCAGAACGAAGTAGATCATATTTACGCTGCATTCTTAAATGTTGTAGCAGAAGGACGAGGTATGACTATTGAACAAGTGAACGCAATCGCGAGAGGACGCGTATGGACAGGGAAAGACGCTTTACGCGTTGGATTGGTTGATACACTTGGCGGAATCAAAGATGCAATTGCTTATGCAGTTAAAGACGCTAAAATTGAGAACCCGATTGTTCGTTACTATCCTAAAGTAGAAAAAGAGGCATGGCTAGAAATAATTGAAGCTTTTGAAGGAAAAGACGACAATATGGTTAAACAAAATGTGATTCCAGAAGAAATGACAGAAATGTACAAACGAATTAAACAAGTTGAACAAATGACAGGTATTCAAGCAAGATTACCTTATGAAATAATTTGGTAGAAAATCGTTTGACCTAAGGACAATATTAGAGGAGGGGAAGCCCTCCTCTTTTTTTATTTCAAAAATCGAAAAAGCAATTGTATTTTTACGGAGTACTTTTAATAAAGTAAATCATGACAAAACAGATTAGTACCAATTCTATTGCTCTCCTTTTTTCTTTAATCATCACATGGAGCATAGGATTATTAATCATTACTAACAAACACTATTTAGAAGATGCTTGGATTACATGGATCTACGGAATCATAAATGCTATAATAGCTACAGGACTATTCACTATCCTAATTTTTCCATTTTATTTTTTAGGACGAAAACTAAACATTACACCTATTCTATTGCATATCTTATTTAGCATTGTGCTGATTTTAGAACTGGTATCGCTGTTTTACTTTACAATGACCCTTGAGCTACTTGGAGATACAATTTTCCAATTCAGTAAAGAACAAGCCACATTAATTATCAATAATTACCTCATCTTTAAATGGTACTACTTACTTTTACCCTTACCTGTATTCTTTTATTTTCTTTTTATTCGTTTATTAAACATCAAAAAACACCGTTTAATTTTCTATCTCCTTTTAGGTAGTGGATTTCCTGCGTTATTTTTAGGCGTACAAATCGAAAGAGAGAATGGTAGCTTTTCAGAAGTATCAAAAAACAAAACCATTTACTTTGTTCAGTCCGTTTTATTTAATCAAAAGGCTGAACGAAATACTGTCTATTCTGAAGATGTTACATTTTACCAAGAGGCAACAAATCCAAAGTTAAAAAACAAAAACTACCCACTTTTTCAAGAAACATATAAAGAAAGTACACTTCAACCATTTTTTCAGCTGAAAGAAAAACCGCCAAATTTCGTTTTCTTAGTTGTGGAAAGTCTATCTTCTTCATTCAGTGGAACAGAAGCAGACGAAATTAGCTACACACCTTTCTTAGATTCACTTTCAGAGCACTCCTTATATTTTGACAATTCATTGTCAACCTCGGAACGCTCATTTGCTGTTTTACCTAGTGTGCTAGGAAGTTTACCTCATGGAAAAGGTGGTTTTGCGAATAACAGCGCAGGATACCCTAACAATGAAACATTAGCCACTTGGCTATTTAGCAATGGATATCAAGGAGATTTCCACTTTGGAGGATATGCAAGATTCGACTTCATGGATTTGTTCATGAACAACCAAGGCTTTAAAAATATCTTCGATAGGAAAGAATACAATTACGAAGGAACAGGACTGAAGACGAGCATAGACTCCATCCCATTCGGAATACCCGACAAACAGTTTCTTCAAAGTGTAATTAAAAAAACGAAGGAAAGAAAAAGCAACGCTCCATTTATAGATGTTTATTTAACGCTTTCCATGCATTACCCTTATCTTATTGATAATCAAAAAGGATATTACAAAAAAGTAAAAAAAGTAATTGCAGCTTCTAATGCAGATGAACAAATCAAGAAGAAACACCAGAAGTACATTGCAGAATTCGCCACCTTCCTCTACACAGATGATGCATTGCAATCTTATTTCTATGAGAGAGAAAAAAGCGAAGACCACAAGAATACGATTTACGTAATTTTAGGAGACCACATGATGGGAGAAATCCCACAACGCAGTCAAATTGAAAAATACCGTTCTGTGATGATGATTTATTCACCGTTATTAAAGAAATCGGCAAACTTCAAAGGAGTAAACTCTCACCTTGATATTGCTCCCTCGTTTTATACACTTTTACAGAAAAAATTCAATTATTCTAAATTAGACTCTACAAGCTGGTTAGGTAAACCATTCGACACATCAAGGGTATTCAATTCTAATCGAGATATCCTTTTCATGCTCAATGATAGAAGAACAGAAAGCATTCTCCACAATGAACTCTACTTCTCCAAAGGCAAGCTCTATAAAGTTGGGGATAGATTGGCTTTAAAACAAATTAAAAATGAAGAGGACGAAAAATATCTTGAAAATTTATTGATCTCATCTTCACTTGTGCATAGCGAAGTAGTTAGCAATAACACACTTATTCCAAACACATCAGATGAAGAAATCCTTGAGCGCGTTAACGTCAAGTTACTCATCGATGAAAAAGATGAATACATTAGTTTGTATGATGCTGTTTTGGAGAAGCCTTACAATGAAATTACCTTCGAAATAAATCTTAAATTCTTAATAGGTTGGACACAGACACAAGACAATAAAGATGAAAGTCAACCCATATTGATTTGTTCTATAAAGCGTGACGAGGAAAGAATTTTCTGGGAAAAAATTGACATGAAACTCGGCAGTAAGCCAATTGAAACAGAAAGAAAACTGAAATTTTTTATTAAAAGTAATTTAAACTTTGATTTACAAGAAGGAGATCACATTTCACTTTATTTTTGGAACAAAGAAAAATCAAAAACTGAATTCGGCACTTTGGTTCTTCCACTAATAGTTAAAGCGAAGACTAAATGAAGTGGTTCTACCCTTATTTTAATGGAAGGCATACAATAAATATTATTACAATTCACTTTTAATGAGGTATTTAAAAAGGGATTACTCGTCACTGTATACAAAGGAATGAATGTAGTCTTGAAGGTTACGTTAGGGAAAAGGAAATGGCGCTACGCTGCACTTGACGGATTGAGTCTCTCGTGATGGAATTCAGATTGTGTTTTTCAAAAACTAAGCTTTAAAAAATAGAGGAAAGCATTTATTTTTGGCTTTAAATGATTATTTAAGGCTAACAGGGAATTCATTTTATATACATCCTCCTAAATTTAATTCAGTCTTTGAGTCCACTCCGAAAAGCCTGATTCTTTATTTAAATCAAAAAATCAGCATTTTTATAAAGTGTAAAACACAGTAAAACAAGTGCTTACAAATTTGTGTTTAGCCGATTTTGAGCGTTTTTCTTGATAATGGAGTTTTCGGAGCAGACTCGTCTATGAATCTTTGAATCTTTAAATACACAAACTACTTCCACTCTAATGTATTCATGAATTCGTAAAGATCGTGCTTCACAAAATCCAAAGTTGGTTTAATAGAGTCGTAATTAGGGAGCGTATTAAAATACACTACACCACTAATAAATCGAGATGTACTATCCGTAACGTAAAACTGAAAAGGCGAAGCCACATTTCCTTGCAACTCAAACAAAGTTCCAAAAACTCTTGCCTCACTTCGGTAAAATGAGGTATCGAGAATAGCGGTTGCTTTCACTTTGTGCTCCCCTACTTTGTCAATTGCATAATTCACATAAACAGCCAAAGAAGTATCCATATCAATTCTGCTTAAATGAAGCGTTCCATTTAAAGAAGACAACTTGACATCTCTATTACATTTTGACCCTGGAACATCTTGCACATTGAAATAGCTCGGTTTATTAAAAGAATATCCGCAACTGTCTAGGAAGCGTTCATAAGTTCTACTTGGAAGATTAAGTGCTAAGAAGGTAGGAGGTTTTGGCACAAAATTCTCTTGGTTATTACAAGAAGAAATCACTATAATTCCTAAAAACACAAATCCTAAACGCTTCAACTTCATCATAATCTCTTTACAGTTTAATGATCTTAACCATCTTCACTCTTTTCTTGTCAGATGATTCAACAACGAACTTAAAGTTTTCGAAGGAATAAGCTTCATTATTGCGTAAAATCCTACCCGACTGTTCAATTAAGAAACCACCAATAGAGTCAGACTCTCCTTTAACTTCTTCAAAGGCTTTACCGTCAATATCCAACACTTTATACATATCAACTAAAGAAGTTTTTCCCTCGAAAAGGTATGTAGAGTCGTCCACTTTTGTATAAATGATATCTTCATCATCAAATTCATCTGTGATCTCTCCAATAATCTCTTCAAGAACATCCTCCAAAGTAACAACACCTGAAGACCCTCCGTATTCATCTACTACGACTGCCATGTGCATTTTCTTTTCTTGAAATTCTTTCAACAGATCATCTATTTTCTTGTTTTCAGGAACGAAAAATGGTTGGCGAATAATTTTATTCCAATCAAAATCAGCGGGTGCATTAAGATGTGCTAAAAGATCTTTAACAAATAAAATTCCAGTAACATTATCAAAAGTATCCTTAAAAACTGGAATTCTTGAGTAACCAGATTTTAAAATAATCTGCATCAATTCCTCATAGCTTAATTCTTCATTAATTGCTATTGTATCCACCCTTGAGCGCATCACTTGACGAACATCTGTATTTCCAAAATTAACAATCCCTTCTAAAATCCTTTGCTCATCAGCTGTAGTATGCTCTTCTCTTGTAAGCGCTATTGCATTTTCTAAATCATCAGTAGAAACATCTATTTGACGTTTTCTCGCATATTTCAAAATAACATCTGTTCCATTAACTAGAAATATTCTTAACCAAGAAAATGGGGGAATCTTCCGGAGTATATTTAAAGGGGACGACATCAATTTAACCAATTGCATAGAGTTTCTATTGGCATAAACTTTCGGAACAACTTCACCTATTAGCAATAATACGAAAGTTATCCCACCAACTTCAATAGTAGTTCTAAGATAATCTACCCCTACAAAGTTTGGATTAACGGGATAAATTTGACTAAAGACATAACTGGATAGAATTACTACAGCAACATTCACAAAATTATTGGCAATCAATATTGTTGCGAGTAATTCTTTTGGATTATTCAATAACCGAATTGACGTTTCTGCGCTAGGATCTGCAGAATCTCGAATTCCTTCTTTATCTTCAGGACTTAGAGAAAAGAAAGCAACTTCTGAACCTGAAACCAGCGCTGAAGCAACTAATAAAACTAAAAGTATTAGAATTGAAATCCAGAAATTGAAACCGAAGTCGCCTAAAGATAACGAAAGGTAAATAAAACTGAAGGGGTCTGTATCATCCATTTATCAATAGCTTTAAAATGGTAAATCGTCATCATCATCTTCAGACAATCCTCCGCTCATCGGCTTAGGTTTTTCTGGCGTATTTCCAGTATTGAAATCAGGTTGGCTAGAACTATTCGTGTTCTCGCTTTTATTAGACAACATAGTCATGTTATCGGCGACAACTTCTGTACTGTATTTTGTAGTTCCAGCTTCATCTTGCCAAGAACGTGTTTTTAATTTACCTTCAATATAGATTTTCTGTCCTTTCGTAACGTACTTTTCTACCACTTCTGCAAGGCCTCTCCAAACTACTATGTTGTGCCAATCAGTAATCACTCTGCGTTCACCGGTTGTTTTATCAGTGTAACTTTCAGACGTAGCAATTGAAAAACGAGCTAACTTCGCACCATTTTCTAACACTCTAATCTCTGGATCTTTTCCTAAATTTCCAATTAGTATAACTTTATTAACGCTTCCAGCCATAAATGCAAAAGTAAAAAATAATTCACTTAAATGTACATACTATTTTCCTAAAAAATTATTAATCCATAAATTAGGATTGTTTTGGTTTTATAAAGCTGGAGTTTAAAACAAATGTTTTCAAAGTATTCTTGTGTTAACGCAAATTGTATTCAAAGTTTGAGATGCACTTTCAGCATGCAGAAATTAGATTCAACTTATTAATACGCGTTGCATTCTAATGAATTAAGCTGGTCTTTAAAGTGCGAATGAATCAACGAGAAAGTTTTTGTTTGATTTTTTTAAGAATCGAGCTTGTGGGCTCAATGAAGTTAATAATCTGTAACCTAATTCACTTAGGGTCTGTGATGAAATAATTAGTGCATAGTCGATGTAGTTGTTTTTTTCTTTATCAAGGCAACATTTTAACGCAGAGAAAGGAAAAAACAACAAGTAAAAGTGAATTGGTTATTTCTTCACAGACCCTTAGCTCGCTGTTTCCAGTCATCAGGACGCGTTGCATCCTGATGAAATGAGCTGGGCTTTCAGAACGAAAGCATAATCTAAAATCCCCTCTGCGTATCCCGAAAAGATTACGGGACAAAACATCTCTGCGTAACCTTCTTTTTTCTTTGCGAACCTTTATTCACTTCGTTCACCTTTCTGGCTCCTTTTAGTCGTGAGGCAGTTTAGCCCAGTAGCGTCAACAATTCATAATTCAACATTCATAATTAACTTCGTTGAGGGCTTCGCCGTTCATAATTACTTAACCACCTTAAACGTCTTCACATCATTCGCCGTTCTTAACACCAAAACATAAACCCCACTAACCAACTCCCCAGTATTCACAATAAAACTACTCGTTTCAATCCTAGCAGCGACAATCAAACTCCCTTTTGCATCAATCATTTCCATAGAAACCAACTTTCCATTCTCATTAGAAATATTCAACACATCTGTTATTGGATTTGGATAAACAGAAACTCCTTTAAACTCATTCTCTTCCAAACTTAAAACATCAACAAAAACACATGCAGAAGTATCAACACAATTACCATCCGTAATGATCACCGCATAATCTCCTGCTGCAATTGGTGTGAATGATTCTCCTGTTTCTCCAGCGATTGACATGCTATCTAAACAATTAATCCATTGATAAGTTAGACCTATATCTGTAACCGTAATTGTTCCTGTGTCTAAAGTTGTTGAAATATCAATATTACACAATGGCTCAACGCCACAAGGGATAATTTCATAATCTGAATCATAAGGATTTGAACTATCATTTTGTTTTCCAATTCCTGTAAGGTTAAAGAAATCAATTGGTGTTGGAGTTCCTGCCAAAGCAGAAACAGCTGGAACGTTAACTGTAAAGTTTTCTACTCCATTAGATACTCCAATATTTCCATTACTTGGCCACATCGTTTCTCCGTTTACCAAAGATAGATTTTCTAGTTTGATGGACTGACTCTCTGTTGATTCATCTAAAAGCACAGTGGTAGTTGGCATTTGTAGCGCAGCTCCTTGCTGTAAAACCGTAATGCTTGCAGGATTAATGCGCAACATTCCGTTGAATTGCTCGATCTCTCCATCTACTTTAATTTCATCGCCTTCTTTGGGAATGTAACCGCTTACATCAACTAAGCTAAACAAGTTTATACCGTCGTTATTAGAGTCTATCATTGTTAAATCATACCCCGAACTGCCGTAATTTTGGCAATGCACAATGCCTGTTAAACTAACATCATCACCTATTGAAATTCCTGTTCCATCAGGGTTGACTCCTGAAACTGCTCCAATGGTTGAGTTAGTGTAGGTTGAGCCGGTGGTTGTTGGTGTTACGCAAATACCAATGGTTTGGGTGGGAGTCATAATATGAGTAGAGCCATAACTTAATCCATTGCCATACTCTCCGTAGTAATTTGTTCCACCCCAGTACCAAACTGTACCATCTGTTTTGGTAGCCATGGTCGTTGAAGAGCTTCCTGCTTGAACTCTATTCCAATTGTTATCAGTTCCTATTTGAGTAGGTACTAAACGATTGATTGTAGTTCCATCACCTAATCGGCCATTTGCATTAATTCCCCATGCCCAAAGAGTACCATCCTCCTTTACGCCGAAAGAAGAACTTGAACCACTAGAAAAACTGATCCATTTGTCAGTCGTTATCTGATGAGGAATATTGGTTACAGGTGGCGTACCTCCTACTCCCATTGGCACACCACTTCCCCAAGACCACAAAGTACTGTCTTGTTTTTGAGCAAGTATATGCGCTCCACCTACACTCATGGTGAGCCAGTCTGTATCTGTCCCAACTTGTGTAGGAAAAGCTACAGTAGTTGTACTTGAACCGAATACGATAATTGATGAGGGGTTAGAGCCCCATCCCCAAATTGTACCATCTGATTTTATCGCAAAGGATGTGGAACTCGTACCTGCTGCTATTTCAACCCAACCAGTTCCTGTTCCTACCTGAATGGGAAACAATTGCTGAGCCGTAGCCGGAGAGTTCCCTAATTGGTAATTATTATTTTGACCCCATGCCCAAATTGTACCATTTGATTTTAAGGCTAGAGTAAAGTAACTAGATGCAGATGTCTTTAACCAATCATTGGATGCTGTTATTTGTTGGAAAGTGGTATTGAACTGAGTAGTAGAATTAATACCTAAACAACCAAATTGATTTAATCCACATCCCCAAAGTGTACCATTGTTTTTAATAACAAAAGTATTTCCATATCCATTATTGATTTTATTCCAATCTGTTTGAGTCCCTAACTGGATTGGATTAGGCTCAACTTCATTCGTAGTTAATAATTGACCAGCTACACCATAACCCCAGCCCCACAAGGTTCCGTCTGCCTTTTGACCAACTGTGTGAGCGCCACCAAAAGTCAATGTTTCATAGCATTGTGCTAAAGCAGTAAAAGAGAGGACAAGTAATATATTTATGAGTAGTACTTTTTTCATGGTTTTATATTTAAAAAACGAGGCAGGTAAGACCTACCTCGTTATGGTTATTAATTTATAAAATTAAAGTGTTTATTCTATAACTAACTTTTGTTGCATTGTGTGTCCATTACTTTGTCTAAGAACAACAATATAAACTCCAGATTGGTACTTGCCAGTATTCAAAGAAACTTCTCCTATGGCTGAAAGCAAATTGTGCTGAGCTACGCTTCTTCCAGATAAGTCATAAACTTCTAATGCTCCGTCTGATGACGACATTTCATAGTAAACGGTTGCCTTTGGTAATTGATAATTCACAATTGATAATTACTAATTCATAATTATTTAACCACCTTAAAAGTCCGAACATCATTCGCCGTTCTTAACACCAAAACATAAACCCCACTAACCAACTCTCCAGTATTCACACTAAAACTACTCGTTTCAATCTTAGCAGCTACAATCAAACTTCCTTTTGCATCAATCATTTCCATAGAAACCAATGTTCCGTTTTCGTTAGAAATATTCAACACATCTGAAATTGGATTTGGATAAACAGAAACTCCTTTAAACTCATTCTCTTCCAAACTTAAAACATCAACAAACACACACACCGAAGTATCAACACAATTACCATCCGTAATGATCACCGCATAATCTCCTGCTGCAATTGGTGTG
>Ga0307971_1000970_pt1 | contig 14530 bp, 22 predicted proteins | sample OrgLakmetagen714_FD_201820 | JGI IMG/M metagenome (GOLD analysis project Ga0307971, IMG submission 201820) | Saline water microbial communities from Organic Lake, Antarctica - #714 | ecosystem: Environmental > Aquatic > Non-marine Saline and Alkaline > Saline | place: Antarctica: Organic Lake... | reverse complement strand
CCATTTCAACCAGAGAAATTTGACCTTGTGGTTCGGACTTGCGACCGGATCTCGCAGTATTTGTTCCAAGCCAACAACTAGGAAGTCGAGGAGACGCAAGCGAATTTAACTCAACTACAAGCCAAGGTACCAAAGAAAAAAATATTCTCTTCCTCCAGCTTGGGCGATGGGGACATTGATGACACAAAGGCTGTGAGTCGTCATGGGTTCGAAGTTGATGCAACTATTGGCGAAGATAGCGACATTTCATACCCGTCGACATTCCACCAGAACGTGATGCGGTCAATGAACTTACTCACTACGCTTGTTGCAGCGCTGAACATAGACTATAACTTGTCATTCCGAGGCAGCATTTGTAGCTCCGAAGATAAGGTCAATAATGCTTTTCTCATCGCATTTTGCTGCCTCAATTTGTGAAATGTTATTAGTAGGATAAATATAGTATGTTTTCTCTTACAATCATATAACAAGCGCCTTTTTACGTATTTGCTCCAGTTGCGAAGCCGCGACATGCTTGTGCATGCTCAAAGGAAGCTGATAGAATGTTTGAGCGACTTCGTCAAGGGTAATCCTCAGAATCAAGATGAAGTGGTCAACCACTTACCACAACTTCGTAAGCATCTTGGACAACTGAAGCTTCCTCCAACTTGGCCTGATGACTTCACCAAAGCTCACAGGGCGAAAGTTAATACTACGCCTGGCTTGAACGCTGAAGGAGTGATTATTGAGTGCTTGCGCAACAATGTTGACGTGTGCCAAATGAAAGTGCCACGCGACTTGCTTGAAGAGTTTGGCGTACTGGTTAACGCTGAAGTCGACCCAAGCGCGTGTATGCAGCTTGAACTTTTTCAACTCATGTGCCTTCCCGAAGGATTTGGCTTCAAGGCTCTGCCTCGCAACCAAGGTATGGTACTAGACGTGCTCTTGTCGGACAATCTGCAGCACCTCAAAGCATGCTTCGATGACGTCTTCTTCGGCGATGCGCAAGGTGAAAAACCAGAGCGGCTCGTACTGTTGCTCGCGGCTGCTATTTGCAACAACAATTTTACCACCGCAGCTCAATTGCAAGGGAAAAAAATTGGCATTGAGGCAACGGTTGCAAAGATGCACACTTTATTGGTGAACGCTTGTATGGGTAGTTACACGGGGCTGTCTGACCGAGGCAAAATAAGCAGGGATACGGAAGTCACTGCATTGTCCACTCATCCGCTCTTTAGTGCTCTCCTGATCTTCTTGGCCGACCAACTCGATGTCCTTGTGGTAAGTTTAGTACCCATTGTATACAAATTCCATCCTTTAGTATTTGAGCGTTCCCCGCTCCACTTCTAATTTGCCTCTTCATTTACTACAGTATCTGTACGTAGTATGAACCTTAATTATGCATCGATTTTTTATCGAGTGTAATTCTTCTTTGTAGGTGGATCCCAAAATTTTCCGTGCGGACAAAACTTGGTTGGTTGTATGTGTCGGCTGCTCGCGGCTCTTGAGCGCTTGCTTGGACAGCATCACTACTTGCACCCCTGCGCTCGCTCATGCTACCACGGCTGCGTGCCGTGTCGCTGTAGCCTTCCTTGAGGGTTCGCGGTCGCTTGGCTTGAAGATTAAAGAAGCTGCTATGGCGCATGAACTAGTGGAAGGCGACAAGTCTATGTATGCGTCTGCGACAATGCTCTCATCGTCTGCACACCTGAAGGCCCACCCATCACTGAAGGACGCGGCCATCAAATTAGCTCGTATCTTCAAACCTACTACAACGGTTCCTGTTAATCTCTCGTTTAACCGCAATGTACTTGAGAATAAAATGGGTAGTGATGACAATCTTCAAGGCGAACTTGGATGGCATGATCTGGGGGGTATAACCCGTGGCCGGGCCGGCACGCTGACTGGACTTCAGGTTTGTTATCCCGGGATTTTCTAATCTATGATTCACTTAAATTAACATGATTTCTCGTTTGTTTCTAATCGTAGGAGGGATTTAATTCCGTTGAGATGCCAACAAGTATGCCCCCCTCCGATGTTACATCGGTGCACGCAGTGGACGATAGCGCATCAAATAAGGGAGAGTCGGTAGCAACTATGTGCAATTACTTTCATGAAGCACTTCAAACGAACCCATTGGTAAGAAGACTGAAGTTGTCACACCTACGTTAAACCTTTATTATTTTTTTCGCAAAAGAGGGACTTATTGATATTTGTTATGCTCTTCATCTTGAGAGCTTTCAATTATTAGATTAGAAATATCAACAATTTATTTGTCAAGTCCTTTTGCTCTTCTAGGTCAAAGCTAAGCTACAGAGCCGGCGATTCGAGCTAGTGGGCATCCTAGAGCGAGCTGAGGAATTGACTGGAAAAGGTGGAAAGACAAACAAGGTGCCTGGTGGTGAGGGGCAAGGCGCATGCACCATCACCTGGACGGACGTCGTTCATCGCATGGTAATTCTTCTTTACAGTTCCTTTGCTTCGTAGATGGGTTAGTAACACTTCAAAAGAAAACAAAAACATTTACGACTTCGTCTATGATGTTATTGTATCCTTCTCTTAAAGTTAAGATTTCATTTCTTTTATTTGAATATTGGCGTGTACTGAAGGCTTTACGCGTCCATAATATTGTCCTCATAATACAGGTCAAATTTATTGAAGCGCACAACTTCGACGCCGATGAAGATCCAAGTTTGCGTTGCTTGAGAATCCTGCGGATGCATCTTTTCAAGGCTCGCAGCGATTCAACTGGGATGGAGCGTGAAGCGTCTGAGTTGCCCAAAGAAGCACGCTTGGCGTACAAAGAAAAACAGTCTGCCTTCGTAGATCTTGGTGTCGCCACTGTGGCCTTGACGTGTGTGGCTACCCATGCAGCTAATGTGGAAGGCAATTTGGCTGACGAAGGGCTAGAGCTGCTCCTTGAAATGATGAACGATGGCAACAAAGTCGTTCAGGCAAGTTAATCTAAATTTTAAAAGGCGCTGTAGATAGCTTTTGTTAAGGAAATTAGAAACACCTCGATATGAGTAGATATAATTCAGCGACAAAGAAAGTTATTTAAAACCTCACAACTTATTCACGTCCATTTTTGACAGGATGCAATCATAACGCACATTGAGTACAAAGATCGTGAAAATAAGTTCCTGCTCCATCTTGAACATCGCATGCGGGCGTCAGCACGAGATATCGAGCTTCGGAAGGAACGGACTTTTTCTGATTTTGAGAGTATGTCAAAAGAAGCGCGCGAAACATACCGCAATGCAGCTCAAACATTCTTGACCATGAAAATCCTCTGCAAAGGCCACAATGAAGAAGCTCAAAATATCCTTCGTTACCAAGCCACCAATATAGACGTAAATACGGTGGCAAGTGCAGCGGGATTGGTCAGCCTGCTGTGCAACACTTCGAAGAGTTTGCGAAACATGGAAGGTGCTGAACTTGAGCTTGTCGTCTTTGGGCTCGATTTCCTGGTTGAAGCCGTGCTAGGACCATGCGTTGGGAACCAAGAACTGCTTGCGACACATGAAGGGTTAATCCACGCCCTCGACAAGGTCGCCTACTCAGTTCATGCGCTCCACAATAAAATCTTGAAGTAGCAACTATTTAGTTATTACATGCATGTATTTTTATGATTACAATTGAGGCTTCAATTCGTCGCGATGTGTTCTGAAGGCTTGCTCTACTTGAGTCTTACATGAATTTGTATCAACTCTGATATTATGTCACCACAGATTCTGCAATCGAAATTCGATGTGCGTGTGTCCCTGAGCTTACGGCTTCAGGCCAAGGCCACCGCTGCAAAACTTATTCAAGGATTGCTCGAAGGGCGGCACGATATGACGGTGCACAACATTTTGGGGAAAGAGCTTGAGCCGATGGCGCTTGAGAAGATTGAAGTCTATGCAGCCAAAATCCTAGAGCAATCTAGAGCAAATGTCAATACTCCGGTGTCCGATGGAATGGTCGAATGTTTTCAGGTACCTATGATACAAATACTTTTTAAAATGTCGATAGTTTAATACTCAAATAAGTATTCCCTTTTCTTTCACATCGAAGGTTACTTCGTTCTCGATATCTCTGGTGTCCAACGTCAAAAACTTGTTTGTCGCAGTCTCATCTATTTTATTGCCGTGAAAACAGAAATATTTTGAATATTCTCTCGCAATGCACATCTGTAATATCATTTTCGTGTTCATCATACATTCCGTACTCTGTTGTGTACTCATCAGTTATCCCTGGAATTGATGACGTCGATTAAAACTATCCTCATGAAGTTAGTTTTAGTGCCAGAATTCAACGACAAATTTCAAGATGTTCGGAGGAGGAAGACAGCAAACATGCCTACAGACCTTGTGGGTTCTACAATTGAGGTAGTCGAAGTCCTATGGCACGATCGCATTGAACGTATCGCTTTTCCAGTGCCAAGTGATACGGCCTACTTGACCCGGAAATCCAAGTCTGACTTCATTTTGAATTCTGACCTAAGCACAGCCGAAAAACGCATGAAGCAACTCTTTACTGAGGCGCCTGTGTTGATGGCTGAAATGCAACAAATTTACACCTTGAGCAAGTGGTCTAAAATCTACGCTTTCATCAATCAAAAGTAAGAACGTGACGAAAATTTCTTCGCGAAAATTGTCTCACCATGTGTGCTATAAAATTTACTACGGACGGTTTTCACGCGACATATTATTTGTTTCTGCTTCTCATTCCAGCATTATTAACATTAAATGGTCGATGTATGCTTTGGTCGTGCTCCTGAACATCAACATCGTCATGGCCTCGGTTAGTTTTTCCTGCTATTATTGATATACACCGCTAATCTAGTTTTCAAATGCTTGAATTTGAAAAAGCCACTCGTCTTTACGATTTTATTCGCTCAATTTCAATTGTCTGAATGTTTCTTCGAGCAGTATGGCGCCGAGCGAACTGAAGGCTACCGTAGTATTGTTGATGGCCTCAGTGGGCTTGAGGATGACAGATACAAGAATAGTCTCTATGCTTCCCTTGTGCTCGCCACAATCAACCTCCTTGGTTACGTAATCATTGTTACTTTTCTCGCAATCACAGAGGTGCCCATCATCATCCGACGACTTGACGGTAACAATTTCCTCTCTTATTTGAAAGAACATGGTTGTAATATGTTGAGTAACGAGAATCGTTACGAAATTTCATAAGCATTTATTCTCCTTGGGTATTTTTTTCTCGAAATGATCATACTAACATCCATGTCCTCTTAATTTCATTCTATTCCACATGCTATACTCAAGACTACGTGCATGAGTGCCTAGAGTCGCTCACGATGCGTGACAGCGACTATCGAGACAAGGGTGCATTTACATGGTGGGGAGTTACATTGCTCTTCAACGTGTTGTTTATCATCATGCACCTCTACAACTATCCGGACAAACCAAATTACTCCCTCTACAATGTCATGGTATTCGGGATTAATCTACCGTGGACCTTGAGCTGCATCCGAAATTACATTGTCGTGCCAAACACTCCAGGTAAGAATAGAAGACGTATATCAAATTCATTCTTCTTATTACACTAGTACTCACAAGTATTATTTCAACGACCATAAGTGTTTATAACTGCTGCGATATGCATCATGAAGCGTTTTCATTTATACTTTATTTCCTTCCTTTATTATTCCTCACTTCAACGATGCGTATTTTGTGTGAAAGGCACGCGGTTATTCTGCATTGCGTACGATGTTATCATCACCAAGCCCTTCTTCCGCAACCACGTCATTCTCATGTTCTTTTCGATCAATGGTTACACCCAAAGCGTGTACTTCCCTCTCATGCTTATGGACATCATGAACAATTCCAAGACCCTAGCAAACATCACTCGTTCTATGACCGACAATCTTGGCGCTCTTGGTTGGGTATTATACCTATTCATCTGCACCGTAGTCATTTATGCACAGGTAAGTCATTTATGCACTAGTACAGTAAATTCAAAGGGCCTTTCACCCTCTAAACTCAACAGACACATCATAATACATTTGTTACTGACTAAGCAATACAACACAAACAATTCGGAGATTGACATCCCTTTGATTCTGTAATCGCAATTTAGTTTGGACTACAATACTTCGAGGATTACTTCCACTATAACACTGCGGACGAGGATGGGGAATCTGTTGGCTGTCACTCTGTCGTTAGCTGCTTCTTTCTCATTCTTTACGTCGGCGTCCCTGGAGGTCGATTAGATGAAGTCCTGGACGCTGTCTCAAACCGTGACCAGCCAGATTATCTAATGCGCGTCGTATTTGATACGAGCTTTTTCATTTGGGTTGGCGTCTTGCTCTTCAACATCATTACCGGTTTGATGGTCGATGGTTTTGGGTCATTGCGCGAAGAAGATAAGGAGCGCAGTGACATCCTAGAAAATACATGCTTTGTTTGTGGGTTCAATCGCACATCATATGAAGATATACCGAATTTCCGAGGTCCTAATTTCGACTACCACAAAAGCGAAGAGCACAACTTCTGGAGCTACGTGGATCTTTACGTGTATCTCAAGCGTCGCGATGAGAGCAGTTACTCAGGCGCCGAGTCCTACGTGTGGTTTATGATGAACAAGGGCGACTTGAGCTGGATTCCACGTCGCACTTCGGCATCAATTCAGGATGCTCAAGTCGCCGTTGAGAAAGGTAAGCCATAAGCACATTCAGTTAGTATATGTATAAAATCCACGATAGGCATTCTTCATATCCACCACAGAGAAGAAATGAAACATGTTCCCAGGCAGATTTCGTAGAATTCAGAACAGGCTCTAACAAAATAAACAAAAGCCGTTCTAATACCATCGGATTTAAGTTGATCGAGAGTGCCTGTTCTAATGTTATGTATGTGCTTCCCATTATGCAATGATGTCTTCTAGGTGTTTGAGATGTGCATCACCACTTCAAATTCAAATGAGAGACCATATTTGGAGGCAGAAGCCTAACTTTGGTCTGAAACCTCCTTCTGAAACTGTATGGCTGAAAGCTGAGCTGAAGAGAGGCAAGTCGAGTGTAGAATCATTAGAAATACTTCTGGAAAAGGAGAAGGGTTGCTCAGCCCAGTTGAACTCACTTTTAATGTCGCGCCTACTACACAACTCTGAGTTTTCGGGCGGTGTTTAATTGCTTTCCGAGTCCCTTATGAATTAGATTTGATCCGTATTCGAAGTAGAATGTATTCTTATTCTTAACTATGAATTAGGAGTTAGGTCTAGGGGCAATAGGCAGGTGAAGTGGACCTACTTACCTAGATATAGTATAAATGGCTACAAGCCAAGTACATATACTAGTATGCATTAAACCCCATTATTCACACGTTTCCACTGTTTGCTGTTCTTAAACCTGGCATTCTTTTGGTGCGTGCATCTCGAATGCTGCGACTAGCAATTCGCGGTATGTCCGGATTATTTGGTTGTAATTGTGGGTACCAAAGATGCGAAATAAGTAACGACGGCAGATGGATTACAATTTCAAGAAGTCCTCGGACTACCGAGCAAATACCTTCAATAAAATCTACGGGTGTTCTGGACATCCCACAATGCTGATGGAGAATTCCAATGCCGCCTTATCCCTGTGATATGCAACAACAGTACACAGACATGCACAAGAATGATGTCAGAATTCGACTGGAGAGTATACAGAATAAAAAGGTTTAGGAATGAATCGAATTGATGTAATCAATGAAAATCACCAAGAACTTGGTGTTCATCAGAATTTATCGCAAATGTCCATAGGGGTACGGAGGGAGGCTTTCGGTAGAGCCGATCTTGTAAATTGCACGTAACACTTATTCCTGTCTAAAGACTAGTCTTAAGCAGGGTATTCACATTATGATTATGATTGGTTTTCTTGTCGGCACCCGCTTCAAGAAGTTGATCCACAACGAAGGTGTGGCCGTAGGCCGACGCGTGCATAAGTGCAGTTGCGCCACCCTTACGAATTTCATAGATAAATCAATCACAAAGGTGAGACAAACACAGAAGGAAATATTTTCAAGATTTGGGTAAATCTGCTTTTTGAACTATTAATTCAGTAACTTACGTTGTCCTTTGCCTCAATGTCAACGCCTACACTCAAAAGGAGGTCCACTGCTGCCTCGTGACCGTTGCGCGAGGCAAACATGAGCACAGTGAAGTCCTCCTATAATGAAGAAAGATACATTAGAAGAGGATGAAGCATGTTGCCTAAGAAAATTGCAGATTAGAAAAGCAAAAAAAACACCAAAAGATAACTTGGCAAGGAATTTTGAGTGTCTAAATATGATGAAGGCACCACTTACGTTGTCTTTGGCGTCCTTGTCTGCGCCTGCTTGGATGAGTAGATCCATGGCGCTTTCGCAATTATTGCGCGCGGCACCAGCCAGTGCTGTTTCGCCATCCTGCACATGCAATGGAGGCAATGAGGGTGACCAGCTACTGCTCTCCAACGATGACGAAAAGAATCCCATATGTATGTGGTTTACAATACATTAGCATGAGCATTTAAGATGTTAGTCACCTTGTCCTTCGCCTCGATGTCAGCACCTGCTTCGAGCAGCAGTCTTACGACAGCACGTCGATCATCAGATGAGGCCTCCATAAGCGCTGTCTCGCCGTCCTAACATTCATAGAAATAAGAGGTTCGAGACAGACATGGTGATACACCACGCAGGCAAATCAAAGCTTAGATCACTCGTTCTATGTGGATTGGAAAACGTATATATATGGTGAATGCGAACTAGTTTTTGTATGCGTGTAACTCACATTGCCCTTTGCCTCCACGTTGGCTCCTGCTTCTAAAAGGAGTGTCACAATGTCAGTATAACCGATGGCCGAGGCCATAATGAGCGCTGTGGAACCATCCTGGTATTTATTGGAAGCAGGAGTGAGACACTATCATAGGAACGAAGTTGAAAGAGATTGGATAGAGATTGGAATAGAAAAAGATGAAGTTACGCTGGTGCCATATTGGGAAAGGCTAGCATCAGTGCTGTACTACCAGACTAGCATACAAAGTAACATGAGGTAGTGATATTGAGAGTACAGTAGTGTGCGTATACACAAGAATAATGACGCTTTAAAAGGCAATATTTTTTTTAGGGCACACCTTTGCTTTGGCTTCAATGTTAGCCCCTCTATTTAGGAGGACCTTCACAATGGCAGTGTGACCATGCGTTGAAGCAGCAATTAGCAAGTTATCTCCATTCTAGTATAAAAGGAGACGAGAGAAATGGGCAGATCAGCAAGCTACTAAAACAAAGGCAGAAGTGAAACTGTCGGGTACTCATTCTGATCTTTTGAAAGTGATAGCAGAATGTGTGGTGTGCATGCAAGGAGCAATAAAATTTGCGTGCGCACATCACACCGTGAACTTGGCCTCTTTATCAATGCCTGCTTACAGAAGGAGCTCCACAATGTCTGCGTGGCCTTTCGTCAAGGCCTTCGTGAGCGCTGAGCTGCCGTACTTGGAGAAGGTAGAAGAGGAATAATTGAATGCACATGATTGATAGAGAGATAAAAAGCTGAGTCAGAAGAGAGGCGTCATTCAAACCGCAGAAGATAATTAAGTAGTCCTGCGGATTCATTATTTATTCATTGAGTTAAAAAGTAAGTTACAGTATTACTAGAGTTAAGTACAAGCACTGGTGTGACACTTTCACTTTGAAAGGATACTCAAAAGTAAGTTTGCATGAAATTTATTGATATCAATGTGTAATACAGTTTCCTGCGTTTGACATATTGGAGAATAGGATAGGCGAGTTCCTGAAGTATTCGCGGTAGTGATAGGGTCCTTCATATCAAATTTAGGTGCATGCAAGAAACACACCATATTCTTGGCGTCCTTATCAGCGCCTGATTTGAGAAGAAGAGCTACGATTGCGGAATAACCACAGTCCGAAGCAATGATAAGCGACGTTTTGCTATCCTACCAAATGAAATTAGGACGCAGAAGCGAGTTGAAAAAGAGGATTGAAATGCATCGTCAGCAAGCCGCAGGAGTCGATACTTTCTCTACAATCTAGCTTGACTTGATTAGTGCGCGTGTATGCAACAGGTAGTCATACAAATATCAACAAATGATTCACTTCACCTCGTCCATGGCTTCCTTATTAGCGCCTGCATCCAAGAGGAGCTTTACAGTGGCTGTGCGGCCTTTTGCGGAAGCCTTCAAAAGTGCAGTGGTCCCGAGATTCTTACATGAAAAAGTAAAAACCAAGACATGATTGCTGAGTACAGATTTAGAGGCATATAGAAGCACGATACTCAAGGAAAAGGACAAGAGTCAAAACATCAACAAATCGAAGCGATAGCTACCAACAGTCCAAGCACTACGATAGGTCAGGAGTAAAGTTCAAATGGATCCATCAAAAGGCGAGAGACTTAATAGATGACAGGAAGAAGAGGAGTGCACGTATAATTCTTGTATTTTCATTAGGAATCCTCGACTAAAGCAATCCTTATGCGTCTGCCTCACCTCATCCTCCGCCTCAATATTAGCCCCTGCTTCCAATAGGAGCTTTACAACGGCATTGTGACCGTTGAGCGAGGCCTCTATGAGCGCTGTGGACCCATCCTGCCAAAAACAAGGAAAAACAGGAACACAGAGGTGTGCCAAATTATCCAACACAAATCAAATGAAATCATGTGGTTTAATCGTAGAACCCACTTGTTTGATAAAATCCTTGTCAGCGCCTGCTTGAAGGAGGAGTTTCACAATTGCCGGATAGCCGTTCGTTGAGGCATGATAAAGCGCTAAGTCAACCTTTTATAGCGCACAGCACGCAAAGAAGTACGCAAAAATGTCGTGTGTTGCATGTCTTATTGTATAATTGTGCAATGGTTGAGGTAAACATGCATTTGTTGTTGATTTTTACCTCAACCTTCTTGGCACTTTCAGCAGCTCCATATTGCAATAGGAGTTTAAGAGTGGCGGTATGACCTCTCTTGGAAGCCAAGATTAATGCTGTTTCGCAATACTGGAAGTGATAAAGTCGAGAGTAACAAATCGACGCCGTTAAGATGAATATCAATGTGAAAGCAACAAGGTAACAATGTCTCCACAAAAAAAAGTATCATAACTTACAATTTGCGCGGTGTTCATGTCAGCCCCCGCTTCTAAGAGGAACTTCACAACAGCAGTGTGGCCTTCTTGTGAGGCAAATGTTAGTGCTGTTTCACAACACTAGCAACATGAAAAGAACGGACACAACAGAAAAGAAAAGCGCACAGAAAATGGCAAGATCAAAGTCACCACTAAATCAGTAAGAAACGCGAAATGGGTCGATCACAAGAGTCTAACATTAAGAATATAAGAATTTTTTTTTAAAATGTAATGATTTCGCTTCAGTTGTTATGAAATCCTGATTCACAGAAGGCGAGTAAATTTGATCTGCAATAAGGTGAAAGAGATTAAGTAGAAGTAGCAAGGTGGAATTTCAGTCGTGGTTGTAGCCTAATATCATGTTGCCGCTAATGCCTACCATCATAGATGGCGTATCAACGTAGGCGCCTCTTCTGAGGCAATCCTGAACGGCTGCCAATTCACCTTTTTTAGCCGCGGGACCTATATCATCTTCTGCCTTCACCTAAATGTACAGACAATTGAGATGCAAACAGGAAGATTGTAAGCTCAATGTGGCTTTCAAATTTCAGCACCTAAAGATACTCAATCTCACCGCAACTGCTGCAGCAAGCACCGCACGCACCCAAGCGTGTGCCTCTGGCGACGAGCTGAACTGTGAAAGCTTTACGTGCCCATGCAAAGACTGCATCGCGAGCAAAAACACGTGGAGCCCACTGAAAGGATGGGTCAAGCTGATACGAATGCAAAGACTTCGGAATCGACGGTTCCAGCCCTTCATGGGCATTAAAGCTGGAACAATGCGCGATTGCACGAGGAACAAGACTGTTAAAATCTTTCTCGACGGAGATGCAAGCAGCTCTATGATGCTTGAGAAGTGTGATGCAAGCTTCATCCGTGGCTAGTTTCAAAGAGGATGCACCGTTCCAGTCCCCTCCTTTTTTTGCTGCGCCCGCTGTGAGAAGCGACTCAATCGTTACCACATCCCCGCGCTTCGCTGCTTCTTGAAGTGGAGTCGTAGAATTATCCTTTGAGCAGTAACACACGGAAAACGACTTTGAGAAATTTTGCAATTGATAATATGAAACATGTTCACGCCTCGTCGATTGAGATAATTAGAAATGGAAGCACGTGAAGGAAAATACAACGTCAACAACCTCAATTTTGTAGCTTGCAACCACTTCGAGAGCCCTCGCGAGGGCAGGATCAATGCGTGCTCGATATCTGGCGAGAGCAGCGCGGGACGCAGCCGGACTTTCCACCAGAGCTGCTCGGCACGCTCTTAGAATTGACATAGCCGTGCCTTCAATTATTTCTTTCTTCTCAGCAGCCAAAAGTCGTGTATCGCCTTGCGCGTCTTTTGAATATTGTGCCACGATTTTACTCTTAGATTTCGCGTCTAACGAAGGCACGTCACTTGAGCCAGGATCTTGTTCACGCTCGCGCTTGGTAGCTATGCGAGTCTTCGGAGCCATGATGAAACTGAAGGCGATGATAAAATGAATGCAAGTTGAAGGGGCAGTCTTTGTAAATTACACACGAGGTACGAGGTAAGTAGGTACAGTAGGTAGATGACGACACCGCGAGCGCTCTATCAAGGAAGGAGGGGCTCTGTGTGGTGCTCTGACATGGTGCGGTCTTTCTTGATGAAGAAGGAAGGAATAATATCATATTAGGAAACTGCCACATCATCCTTCCTTCCTCCTTCCTCATCAAACGCAACAATCGAGTAGAAATAATTCAAGAAAGCTTCAAAAATGGAAACCTCGCGCTCTCTATTGGGTGCTCTAAAGCACTGGGCAGCTTTTCAGCCTGACAAGACGCTGCACATATTTGTGGATGATCGAGGTGCTGAAGTGGAGAGGCTCACTTACAGGCAGCTGCTAGAGCGCTCGACCATCCTCGCAGCGAAGTTACTCGACCCTGCTTCCCACGGGATGCAGAGCGGTGATCGGGCCCTCCTCGTCTTTCCTCCTTGCCTCGACTTCATCGTAGCTTTTTACGCGTGCCTTCTCGCGGGAATGGTAGCAGTTCCCGTCTTTCCACCTGACCCTAGAGGCAAAGGTGGCAAGGAAGTCGCCCTCTTTGCTGCGGTGGTGCGCACTTCTGGCGCCACCATCGCACTCACGTCGAAGTCCTACAACCTCGCGACCAAGCTTGGCGGCTTCAAGCGGCTCTTTTCAGGAAGTGAAGCCAGTGGAAGCAGTTCAAGCGGACTTGGGGCGTGGCCAGAGCACTTGAAATGGATGGTTGTAGACGAAATGGCTCATGGTGAAAGAGTGCTCTCAATCGATTACTTCCCAACGAATACCAAGGAAGCCCTCCAAGCAGTGGCAGATGCCGATGCAAGTGGAACCAACCGCTCGCAGCCTGCTTTCTTGCAGTTCACCTCAGGCAGCACATCGGAGCCGAAAGGCGTGATCATCAGCCATGGCAACTTGGCGCATAATTTGAGCCTCATCATCGACGGGCTACAAGCCTCTGAAGACACAGTGCGTTCGTTTGATTTTCAAATATATATCTATTTTACAAGCAAGCACATGCGTACGCAGTTTGAAGTTTTTCTTGATAGGGAGCCGTAGTGCGCTAGATGCTTATAGCGTTGTAAGCTCATACTTTCAACGACGCAATCTATCCCCCTCCTCATTTCCTTTCCACTTTTCTCATCTCCTTCCTGCTACACCCCCCTTAAGGTGGTGGTATCGTGGCTGCCCCTCTACCACGACATGGGCTTGATTGGGTCTTACCTAGGCGCCCTTTACTGCGGCGGCTCTGGGGTGTACATGTCGCCTATGAGCTTCATTCGCCACCCTCCCCTGTGGCTGGAGCTCATTTCCAAGCACAGGGGCACGCACATGCAGGTGAATAAGAATTGTGTGCAGGTGCACTCAGAAAGGAAAGCGAATCTAATTGATAGGCTAATCTTCAAAGCGTGCCAATGCACACATGCATACTGATCATCACGAGCTTTTATCATTTCGATCTGCTAGCTCCTTTTTTTTTCCTGACTTCCTTTTCATTCCTTCTTTACTTTCACAATTCTCTCACTAGGCTCCCAATTTCGCCTACGGTTTAGCTGCCCGTAAGTTCCTCGCTCTGCCAGGGAGGGATCGGCGCCGTTTAGACGCGACCCTAGACCTTTCCAGTGTACGGCACATGATCAACGCTGCAGAACCGGTGAGTTAGTTTACGCACAAACACTACTCTGGCAACTGTTCAATGCGTCATTGAATTTCATGATTCCTACCATATTACACATGCAATGCACGTATCCATCCATTCCATCAAAGGTACGGCAAGCGGACATGGAGCTGTTCAAAGCCACCTTTGAGAAGCACGGACTACCCCCTCGGGGGGTGATTTTCCCCACCTACGGCCTCGCTGAGCACACCGTGTTCGTGTGCACCAATGGTAAGCGAATGGCTAGAGATGATCAGAAGGCGCTACTTCCTACCTCTAATGGTATTCAAGAGGGGTAGC
>Ga0307971_1000927_pt1 | contig 14862 bp, 9 predicted proteins | sample OrgLakmetagen714_FD_201820 | JGI IMG/M metagenome (GOLD analysis project Ga0307971, IMG submission 201820) | Saline water microbial communities from Organic Lake, Antarctica - #714 | ecosystem: Environmental > Aquatic > Non-marine Saline and Alkaline > Saline | place: Antarctica: Organic Lake... | reverse complement strand
ACGGCCACCATTGAGAAGTGTTTTCGTTTCTTTAGTTGCTCTGGTATTTGTTTGGATTTCCTGCCGCTGTTACAGTCGGGTTCACTGCCATAAATATAAATAGCAATTGCGAGGCTTCATGGCGCTTTTACTACATAATACAGCAATCCGTTCTATGTGAGAGAGACGTGGTCGAATCGGCCATTACATGGGAACCAAGGAAAACTAAACAAATCCGCCATGCGGCAAATTAGTCCAGTTAGTCCTCTCAAGACTTACTCCCAACTTCCAACTTACTCCGACTCCCACTTCCACTTGCAAATGTCAAAATTCGTTACTACCACCGAAATGATATCCACTATACAAACGAGTTAGAGCTCGCTAAGAAGACTTATGCGCCGAGGGAATAACCCCTTGGTTTACTTAGCTAAGGCAAAAGTCATTTCCTTGATGTCCACGCAAAGCTTTCCATCTACGTATGCCTTGCCGCTAGCTTTCGCGATGCCAAACTTCGCGGTCCACTTGAGAACTTCCACTTCCATCACCATGGTGTCGCCTGGCACTACAGGGCGTTTCCATTTCACGCCGTCCACTGCTGCGAAGAAAAACACCGAGCCAGGGGCCGCACCTTCCATCTGAAGGCAGACAATCCCTGCCAGCTGCGCGAGGGCTTCTACCTGCATGACGCCCGGCATGATAGGCCGTTCAGGGAAGTGTCCTCCAAACTGAGGCTCGTTGAAGGTAATTTGCTTCACGCCCACAGCGCGCTTGCCCGCCTCGTATTCGATCACTTTGTCTACCAAAGCAAAAGGGTAGCGATGCGGCAGAATTTTGTGGACTTCTTCCAGCGTGAAGTGCGTTTTTACGTCCGACGTGAGTGCCGACACTGCTTCTGCGCCGACAAACGTGGACTCCTCGGCTGATGCATCCTCGGCCGCTAAAATCGTAGACCGCGGTACAGGAGAGTGAGTCAACGCAGGCGCGAACGCACCTGCGCCCGTCGCGAATAAAAAGAGTGCCAAAAGGACCGCCTGCGTTGCACCACAAACGTAAGAGGCAAAATCGTGTCAACTTTCTGGTTTAATGAAAATAACATCGATAAATCCAGAATCTCTACCCACGCCTACTCCGTAATTTCAACTCGCTTGCGAATCTTATATCAAGAGCGGCAAATAAACAAAAGTGTGGCAAGATGAATGGAAGCCCGAGGGCAGGTCAAAACATCAATACCTTCATTTTCAAGTCAAGATGAAGTGAAAAGATGAACACGTACAACAAAAAGTGAAGAAGAATAGAAGAACAGGAGAACACGAAGAAGAGGGAGAGAAAGAAGCGAGAGAAGAAATCTCTGTACTGTATAGCTACTTGTAGAATCCGTAGTTGCGACCTGCGACTTCGTACACTTTCTTCTTTCTTCTCCTCTCTCCCTCCTCCCTCGCAATTTTTAGCCTCATCAAGCTGAATACACACAGTAGTGGAGCTAGCTGGAGCGCTGGAGCTGCTATTGCAGAAGCTTCTGTAGTTAAAAAGAGCTAATGTAGCTAAGCGTCTTCAAACTTTTTAATCACCAGCTTTGTTTGTGCCCATTTCTTTGCAGCTGTTAGCTTTGCTCAGCACAGTTATGTCTCAAAGCTTGAAAAATCTCATCAACTTGCGTTGATTATTCTCAGCTGCTAGGTCTAAACAAAGATAATAAAGAAATAGTCCACAACGACAACCTATACGAATTCGAAAACAAATCATGGCTCCATTGTTCAGCATCTATTTTGTAGGACCTCTACTGTTCCGAAACCCAGTCGCATATGTACGCTTAGAGCCCGTGGACGCTCTCAAATTGCGTGCAGCTGAGCCAAAAGACATTATCCCAATCACTGAGCTAGCTTTAGATGTATTTGGTGAACCAGAAGATGATGACAATTTCATCAACATTGTAACTAACAGCTTACTGCGAACACAGGTGTGCGTAGTAGTTTATTGTATCTATCTTGGATATCCTACCCAACAATTGTCCTGAACATGAATCCACAGGTCGAAAAGGGCTACCAAGCCAGGCTAAACCTTTGCGCAGAATCACGTGGTTTGGACCACAATGTGCTTGTGTTGGTGGATAACGAAAAAACTAGCCAGTACAATGGCTTATGTGGCATGATTGAGCTTTCGATGCAACCAGATGGTGCAACTGCACCTGCCATACCGACACCTCTGAATGAGAAAAAGAGGAACTCGCAGCGCCTTCAGCCGTACATCTCCAACTTAGTGGTCTCACCTTTGTTGCGGCGGAAAGGTTTCGCACAGCGGTTAGTGATGGCCAGCGAAAACCGCGCGGTAGCCTGGGGTTATGATGAAGTTACTTTACATGTAGACATGGAGGAAGTGGCTGCTACGCGGCTCTACGAGAAGCTTGGGTACCAAAAAGTCAATGATCAAGCGGCGTGGCAAAAATGGCTCAGCGGAGTGCGCCTCCGTTACATGAGAAAAACGCTTGGAAACCAGAGGGATAGGAATAAATTGGCGAACGAGTTCGAGAAACGCAACTTTTTCCTCTGAATTTGCCGGACATTATCCTTTTGAGTTTGAGTTTTGAAATTTAGTAAGAGGTCAAATTCGATTCCACTGGCCATCAAAGCGACCATGAGAATTAAGTGTACGTTATGAGAACATACCCGTTACCCAATCTTTATTCATTATTATCAGCAATAGTATGGACTTCAAAGGTCTTCTTTTGAGAAGCACTCTCAGAGCACGTTGGACGGAGGAGCGCACAACTCTGGACCGCTATCATCACTTTCATGGCCACACTCGCCACTCGGGAATTTCTGCCTGTTGGATGTTAGCTTCCAAATTTCGGCAACTCGAGTCTGTATAAAAAGCTCAAGGGCGATGAAGGCGTGATGCATGATTGTGCTAGCTGTTATCTTAAAAAGATGTTCATTTGGTCCATATCTAAGGGTATGAGACGTTCCAGGTGTGACAGGTGACAGGCCTTTAATTTTCGTGGACTGACTTGTCGATCAACAGCTATAAAAGCCAAGAGGCCCTGAGGGACTGGTTTCAGGTCCCGGAGGACCGAAGGTATAGGGCTAGGGGAGGAGCTTATACTCGAAGGCGAGATAATCAGAAACGTATGCCCGAATGGCCATGGTAGATGGAAGTGATGGTTTAATTAGTTCACCGTTTGGCTGGTGTTTCAAGGCCACTTGAGTCCGTAACCTGAACCATATCTCTATGCTCGTCTCGACTAAATCTCCTGGCGAGCATTGCATGTGCGTCAACAACTTCTTTATGAAGAACTGGCTCCTCTATCGCATGTGTTATGGGGTTTGTCTCTGCTAAGACACAGAAACGACTTAAATCCGGTTTCAAAATTATTTCATGAACAGTTTCCACTTTAGAAGGGGGTGGAAGTATTATGCTTCCTGCCCTCTACACACTATTCTCTTTACGACTTTGACTTGCGCGCAACGCACGCGCGTACACTTCCGCCCGCAGCATTGGCTTCTGTGTCATTTGGGTTTGTATTAGTTCGAGTTCGAGTTCGAGGTGAACGTCAGGTTAGCCTACGCCACTAAAGAGTTCTACCTGGCAGTTGCATAAATTAGATTAGATAGGATTATATACTCCCCAATCGCAAAGAAGCAACAACGAATAGCATAAAGCTTCGTTTTGATGAATCCTCCAGAACAAGTCTCACTGGGCTGAGTGTCCTTTTGCGTAATGAAATGTTCGTCTTTACTCTCATGAACCCTGCAGGATCAATTCTCGGAAGGAAGCATAGGTTTTGAGTGCATCCGCGATCTCCACTCCTGCATATCCTCTGCTATGGCACGCCATTCCTTGAAATTGGCCGGTAGCTCTTTGCACTTTGGAGCCTTCATGAGTGTCCGACCCCCTGTCACCTTAGGGCATCCATTCGGCCTTGAGTGTGCTGCCCAGCCAGTAAGCAACTGCCGCGGCGCCCGAGTCATTGGCATCCGAGCAACGTGGCCTGCCCAACGAAGCACCCGATTGAGATAGTAGCTATCGAGGTCCATGGCATTGAGCCTTTGAAAAAGAGTGGCTGAACTAATTTGATGATGAAATGCATGATGAAGGCTGATACGGCACATGCTATGGACACAACGTCCATGGAATTTTCGGAGTCGGTTGAATAAGTCTTAACACCGGAATCTGAATTATCATGAATTAATGTATATGACACAGGCCCCCATGGGGGGAAAAAAGGCCAATAGACAGAAATACATAGTAAGGAAGATGATTTTAGGAATAGGGTTATGTTCATGTATGCATTATCTTCATGAACTGAAGTAGGGGACTTGGATGGTGATGTGGTGATTTGAGTTCTTCAGATGTAAAACCGCAATCCTCCCCTGTAATTACTGTAACTGTGCAACGGAACTCGTTTCTTTTCACGGTCTTTTTGGTAACGAGTTGAGATCCATTCCGTGGTCATTCTAGAGTCTTTGGTCGGCTCAGGCTCATCTTGCCCCACCGTGTTCGTGCGAGGAGTAAGGTCAACACTTGGGCCTCAGGTGTAAAGAGTTTTCATTTCTGAGTGTTTACTCTGCGCACGGTTGGGGAAGTCCGAAGTCGCGACGCCGATGACAGGTTCCGCATATACTCAAGTAATCGCCACCACGCTGCTGCTATTCTTTCGAGGGGTTATTGCCGTCGACAATGCCCATGCAACCAATGAGAAGATGCTTCACGCACATTTCCGAGGCCTTATCGATAAGCAAGCTCATTCTTTAAAGTCTGCTGCCCCACTGCCGCTGGCAGCGGCAGGTCCCATCTTGCGCGTGGACTTAAAATTGGCTTCTCACAAACCTGCGGCGCAAGCCGCGTTCTTTGAAGCCATGCTTCAGGATGAGACCGATTTCCGAACGGCAGCTCCTAGTGGAAAGCGCTTTCCATATGTTTTGTGCGGCCCTCAGTCTTCATCGAAATCCGCGCGGCGCGAGATCTCGACTGCAAGCGGCCCGTTGCACCGAACCCAAGTCATGTATTCGTCGAGGCCGCTTGATGTGGCTTGTTGGAAGGGTTACCTTCGGAATTCAGATGCTGCTGCGTTGGAAGCCTTGGATCTGTTCTATCATGTTGCTCCTCTTCCTAAGATCTCTAAATTAGCTCCTGGGCTGGTGCAGCGGCTTCAGTCCCGCAGAACCAGTGAGGGTGTGTCTGAGGAACGGCTTGCGGTGCACGAACTCGCTCTTTCTCAAGGAATTACGGTTTTCTTTAATTCGGGCGCTTCCCAAAGTGAGCGCACGGCGGCTGCTCAAGGATGGAACGAGAAAGCCTATGGGCTATCTATTGGCACAGCCGCGCGTGAGCCCTTCGTTCCCTCGAAGTGGGCGAAAAGCATGGAAGCTTCGAATCCTTGGGTAGCTGCGAACGCTGCCGAGCTTGATTGTGCATCGATTCTTGCTATCAGCCCCGCAGCCGAGTATGATGGTTTTGGGTCCTTACATTTGAAGTTTGAGGCACATGCAGCTGGTGGGGAGTCCGTAGGTGCCTGTGTCATAAAGGCGTTGATGCACGTAGCAAGTTCCTCCGAAGTGGCAGGGTTGGAGGTCACGAAGAAATTGCAGCTTGAGGGGCACGAGAAAAGCAAACTTGATGATTTGCTGAGTCTAGAAGCCGAGAAAGTGCGTGAACTTGAAAGTAGTCTTGGAGGCGGTGCTGAGGCTATGAACTATGCTGCAGCGACAGCTCTTCAATCGGCGGATTCGAGTAAACCATTTCCATTTTGGGATGCTGGAATCAATGGCACGAACCAGTATGTACAAGTAACCGACACTGGCTTCGATGATGCGAGCTGCTTTTTCCGCGACACAGATGCGTCGGCATCAGTGCTCACGGGGCCATTCAATTTTAACGTACAGCTTGCACGATCGACGTACAATAGCCCGGTCACTGACTTGTCTCGCCGTAAAATTGTGCAGTACATCCAAGTGGCAACTTCGTCGGATACTTATGGCTATGACTACCAAGACGGGCATGGAACGCACGTGGCTGGAACGGTCGCAGGAAAACTTGCGAGCAATGCCAATACGGTTACGGTTCAGAATTATTTTTCGTTGTGCTATTCTTATCCAATGTACTTTTGCGACATGTACTTCTGCCCTACTTGTGGTACTACAGCACATTACTGCGATGAGATGTGCGGCTTCCTTGACAACGAAACGTTCACGGGAATGGCACCAGCTGCTAAAGTCATGGTATGTACCGTTTTTCCTTTCAGTTTTGATAGGTTGCGTAGATTTCATACGTACATATTTTTTTGGCTTTCTTTCTGAAGTTTCTTTTCTCGTTACGATTGTTTGTATATTTCGGGGTGTTTGCGCAGGCATTTGATTTCGGCGACGGCAATGGCGGCCTCTTGACACCCAGCGATTATGATTCGATGATGTATGCACCTGCGCACGATGCAGGGGCTCGCATCTCCTGCAATTCGTGGGGCTCAGTCGGTATGAACTCTTTGATTCCTTTCCTTTTTATGTCACTACGTATCTAATCGTTTCATCAATTGCATAGGTTCTTATACTCAGACGGATGGCACCTGGCTTGGCTCACTTTACGATTACTATTCAGTTATGATGGACACTTTAATTTACGACTATAATGATGAACTTGTGATCTTTGCCGCTGGCAACGATGGACAACTATCTTATTACACTGACGACACGACAGGAGATAAGTCAATTTTGGATCCTGGTACAACTAAAAATGTCCTCACAGTTGGAGCAGCCGAAACAAACACCAGCCCTGAAACTGTCGCAACCTTCTCAAGCCGTGGACCGACGACTGATAATCGAATTAAGCCAGACTTGTGTGGACCTGGCAATCCAATTTACTCTGCTTCGAGCTCTGGCGCACCGGGCAATGCAACGTGCGAAGTTTCTCAGAAATCTGGGACCAGTATGGCAGCTCCAGCAATTGCAGGTGTTGCGGCACTATTGCGACAAGCTCTCGTTGACGGCAAGCATCAGATTTACTCAAGTGTAGGATACGCCGATTCTGACTACAACACCAGTCAACCTTCAAGCGCCCTTCTGAAAGCCATGCTCATTGGTTCAACGATGCCTCTCGTTTCAGGGTACAATTCTACTGGACATTTGGTAAATCTCGATAATTTCTACAGCGGATCGTCGCCTGCAGCGGATACCGCATCCTATGCACTTGGAACACCTGGCGTGGACTATCATCAAGGCTTTGGTCATGTCCTTCTTTCGAATGTGTTTTCGCTAGACAGTTTGTTCGAAACTTATCTCTACGAATCTGCCTTGGATGCGTATGGGACTTTTTCCATCGAATTTACTGTCGTCACGACGGCCACTGAGATTGATTTCACATTGGCGTGGACGGACCCTCCGGGCTCTGAATGTAAGTTCGACATGTCTCTCACACGAAAGTTTATTCGTGCCTCTAACTCATCTTCGTGGTTTTCCTTTTGTAGACTGCGATTATTACACGTCTACATGCCTCGTGCACGATTTGGATCTTCGTGTGACGCACGCGGGTACCAGACTATACTCGAATTTTGGGGCAGCCTCAACGGGCACATACGTTGGCGCAGAAGACACTCAAAATAACGTTGAGAAAACAACTATTGCATCGAGCGCGCTGTCGGTTGGAGACGTGATTACAGTTGTCGTGGCCACCGACAGTGGCTTGGCAGGATATGACTATCAAAATTTCGCTCTTGTGGCCACGGGAAACATCGAACGATCTTACTCCACTCCTTCGCCGACGGCTTTCCAACCAACACCTCCTCCCGTGGTTGCTCCATATGAAGGGGTTTGCTTCAGCCGGGACAGCACCGTGAGCGCTCTCATGCATGGGTCCCAATCTGCGAAATCTATCCCCATCTCCAAGCTCAAAGCAGGCACGCTTGTACTCGCAGCTGACGCCAAGAACAAGAAGGTATTCACCAAGGTGCTGGACGTGCGTCACAGCCCAGCCTCAGAGCCGTACCTCGAAATTCATGTGGCAATGGATTCGAAGGTCTTCTCGACACCCCAAACCCACGTCATCAATCCTTACACCAAGAAACTCGTCCATGCTGACCATTCCGACGGGTCGTCTTCGAAGCACTTGCGTGTGACACGGCACCATACCTTCCCAGTCTGCCACGAGCAAAAACTTGTACCCGCGCTCGCACTCAAAGTGGGCGACTGTCTTCACACTGCGGGTGGACGAGGCAAAGTGACAAGCATCGCACCAAGCCCAATCACGAAGAGTGACGTGACCTACACACTGGTGCTGGACGAAGGTATCGACAAGGTGGCTGTCGGTGGCGTCTTCACTCAAGCCATGCCCGAGCACCTTGCGCAGCCAAAAAGCACGCTGCGGGGCTCAAGCCGTCACTCCACCCTTAAACTAAACTAAGCTGGACTGTCAAGAAATTTGAGCGTCGACCAAGGACGCAAGTGGAAGTTCGTGGAGCTTGAAAGCTGCCAATCGGAGGACACAACAGGGTCTTCCCTCATGCGAAAGGCGTACAAAATTATGAAGATTCAATCATTGAGAGGAACACACTAACCAAGGAAAAAAATTGAAAAAGGGGGGAATAAGAAAAGAATAGGAGGGACTTCATTTACCAAGCAACAAGAAGCCAGGGCGGCGGGAGGTATTTCAGTGAACTCAGTGTGAATCAGAAATCAGCTGCGCAATGGATGACCCGTTTGCAAATGCGGAGGAGGCGGCGCGGGCGCGGGAGAGGCTGGGAGCGTGGGCAGCAAAGGCGGCAAGGCCGCCGGGCTTGGCGCGTTTTGGAGTTGTGGATCTTGAGCCGCTTGGTCAATAGGGGGTTCGGCGTTCCGATTCCGGGTCGCTCGGTGATTCGGAGCCATGATCAATACGATCAGAGAAGTGGGATTTTCTTTCTCTTTCTTGGCGAGCGAGCAGAATCGAAAGGCCGCAGCGAAGATGACTGCTTCAGTTATAGTCTCTTTCGATGTTATGCGAGCCGGATGTGCTTCGGCGACGGCTGCGTCATCAATTCATCAGCCATCTGTAGACTGTTCCGTTCTTGGGCATCCACCAAGATCGCTGATTGGTCCGCGCGTGAGCGGAATCCTTGTAGTATTACAGATCACCCTGTAGACGACGCCCCGCGCCACTGCTGCTCTTCTCCCCCTGCAGTGTCACTTGCTCGCATAGTACCTTTAGACGCACTCAGCAACATGCGTATACGCATTCATAGTTACTCGTTACCGCTAACCGCATTAGGAAAAATAGGCGCAGGCGTATATGTTTAAGGGCCGCGGACAAGGACGGGCACTTATATATATATATTAGATATTAGATATTGGTATTAAGTATTGGTATTAAGTATTCGGCGATTTGCAATTGGCAAAGGGGAATGGGAGTCGCACTGCGCGCAGTTGTCGCTGCACCAATTTCCCGAGATATATATACGTTTTATAAAAGAGCCCAGTTATTAATTAAATCACGAATTCCGAAAAACAAGTAAGAATAATAAATTACAATAAGCACCATCTTGTTTATGGGGCGCAGTTTTCGTCCTCATCGTCACTCAGCGCCCAAAAGTCGCTATCAGCACTTTTTCGAACGTTCCCACCAGCAAGGCTTTCCTTGGCGGCCACTACTGGAGTCGCTGTAGGCACTGCTGCTCCTCCTGACGGCTGGTTACGGCGCAACATGCGTGCTGCGAGGGCCGTCAAAGGCTTGGCCTTCCTGCTAGGCGACGGTGGCATGGGTGCAGCAGCAGAAGTTGAGGTGGACTTCGCCTTCTGGTGTTGACCTGATGGGATGACCAAAGGGCGAATGGGGCTAAACATTTCAACTTCAGCGCTAGAGAGAGACTGTTCAGCAGCGTAGGCCGCTCTTGCCGATGCCTTGAGGGCGGAGTCTGCACGACCTTTGGCAGCCGTGACGGGCGTGAGAGGGTCTACCGACGAGCCTTCAGGTGATGCCATTGGCGCCCCCGGTGACTGCTCTAGACCCTCCGCTGCTGCTTCATCAAAATGTGTGCTAAATGTGTAAGCATCGCTGTCATCAGCCATGAGGGCTACAGAGCTATCGCGACGAATTCGGTGCTTGCGCCGGAGCAGAGCGCCGTCAGCGGGGGAGGACCTAACCAAAGCCATTTGATTGGTACCTGGCTTGCGGGTAGGCGATGCCGCAACACCACCTTGGATGTTACTCGTTGAGGCAACGGCACGCCACTGGGCCCAAGCGCGGGCGGGTGCTCGGTGCACTTCATCGTTGTGAAGCACGTTCACTAGAGCGGCAAACATCGCCTTGGCAGCGCCCCGGTGTGCCCGAGCAGTCGCCAAGGCTAGGTCTTGCCGCAGCTGCTGGGACGCTTTGAGAATGCTGGCGCTGTTCTTGGAGAGGGCATCCAACTGCTGCGGTGAGACGCTCACGTTGCTGTTGTGGTGGTTGTGGCTGGTTGGACGGCTAAGCGTGGCAGCACTGCTGCTGTTGTCGTTGGGCTCCGAGGACGCATCTGCCCACGCTGGCGGGCTATTGATCGTGGGCAACGGTGCAGCCGCTGCGGATGCTCCTTCATCATCGCGGTCATCTTCATCTTTGGAATGGGCACCATTCGATGAGCTCTTCTCAGCGGCAGCTTCAGGCGAAGCAAGCGACTCCAAAAGAGCCACGTAAGTGCGCACGCGCCTGGTAGATCGGCTCTTGCTGTTGGCACTGCCGTCGCTGAAGTAGCCGGACAAAGATTCCACCGAAGACCCGAGCGAACTCGCTGCTCCAGCAGCCGGAGCCGCCGTCGAGCTACGCAAATGTTTGCTCGGTGCACCCGCCGTGGCTTTCTTCACTTGAGCCGCTGCCGACGAGTAGGCGCCTAAGATCTGAGCTCCGCGCCGCTGGGCTTCGTATTGCTGTGCGCGCGGTGGGGACGAAGCTCGCGCAGGCTGCCTGGATCCCTCCTGGCGGTTGGTGGCCGCATCGGCAGCAGCCGCAGTGACCGTCTCCGCTGCTACTGCCCATTGCGCCGCTGTTGGTAAGCCACCTCGTGCGCCAGCTTTCGGCGAACAGACGACGGCCGCCGCCGCTACTGCCGCCGTTTGATCCCGCACCCGCTCAGCCGCTTTCCCGCAGAGGGCAGCTGCGTCAGCGCACAAAGCTTTCACTTGAGGAAACGACGGAGGCGCGTGCGCTGCAGTGGCCAGGCGTTGCATCAAGTGCGCCAGTTCCGACGCCAATTTCGCATCTTCTGTCGAAAACTCAGCTGATGATGCAGCAGCAGCGCTTTGGAACATCTTCGTCGATGCAGTTCCTGCTTCGTCTTCACCCGTATTCGACGACTTTGCCACAACAATATTCGCATCAGCATTCTCGTCGCCAGTGTTGCTGTAATCGTGATACACAGCATCATCGTCATCCCTGGTATCTTCCTCTGCTTTTGCCTCGTTGCCTCGAGCCAACTGAGCTCCTGCAGCTGCCAGCGCTGCCTCGCATTCGGCGAGCCGTCGCTGCAAACCCACCACCTCAGCTCGCGCGTGCTCCTCGGCGCGGTGCAGGGCAACTGCTCTCATCGATTCCCCCACACTACTAGCGCCGCCGCCCTCTTCTTCTCCGGAGCTCTCGTCGTCCTGGTCGTTGTCTTCACCGGTCATGGTGGAGTTCCCGAGGAGCTGGTCTGCGGCGTCTAATTCGGCCCGTAAAGCAACGCATTCTTCTTCGGCAGCCGCCAGCGCCTGCGTGAGCGCTTCTACCTGGGCTTGGGTCTCAGCGGCTGCCTCTTCAGCACCCGCGGCCAAGTTCTCCACGCTCGACGCTAGCTCATCAGCGGTGGCCTCAGCAGCACTGCACTTCTGCTTGGCTGCCTCTGCCTCTTCTTTTGCCACGGCTAGCTCGTCTCGAAGCTCTGCCACCTGCGCCTCCAAGGCCTCGTGCGCTTCAAGCATCGCGTCACTGCGCCGCTCTTGCACCATGCGAGCTTCTTCCGCCGCTAGTAAAGCTTCTGGGGAGCGCGGAGTGGCATCTTCGTCACCGTGTCGCTCTAAACCATGACGGCAGCCCAAAGGGTGTTGAGTGTCACTGCTGCTCACGTTGGCATCCCTCACTTCTTCATCTCCTAACACGCCCCAGCTTGCGTCTTGAGCGCCGTCGTGAAGCACTACCTCGGTACTGGTATCTTCAGAACTAGGAAGTGCTTGTTGTTGCCGTGCGTCGTGGAGTAGCTTAGCAAGTTTTGCCAACTGTTGCTCGTAGTATTGTACCAATGGCGCTAGAAGACCTAACGAACTGGTTAGATCCGCTGCAGTTGAGGATGCCTCTGCCTCACCGGCACCATCCTCCATGTTGAGCCGCTCAGCATTTTGTTGCGCGATTTCAAGGGCGGCAGCGGTAACCTCAGCCAGACGTGTCTCAAAGCCTCGCTCTAAACCCTGTTCTAGCCGCAGAGTGAGCTGCTTGCTCGCCTCCTGAGCGGCGGCCTTCATTTGCGCTTCACAATCCGCCAATACCTTAGCCACACGCTCATTGGCGCTCGCTTCACCAACAGCACAAGCACTGCGCGCTTCCTCGAGTGACGCTTCTAGGGCATGAACCACCTGTGCATGTTGCTCCACGACCGCAGCCATCTCACGATTGGCCGAAGCGCGAAGCTCAGTCTTCAAAGCCGCCAGCTTCTCGGCGGTCTGCACTTCATGCGATGCGGCCGCTCGCGCCATAGCCGCTGCGACATTTGCCTGGCTCGCCTCCAGCGCCTCATCCTGGGCCTTGGTGACGGTAGCCTGCTCGGCAATCAAGGCGTCTTCCAGAAAGACCACACGCCGCCTCAGCCACGCCACATCCTGCTCCCACGAAAGCCCGGATGGCGATGCCAGCATCAGCTTTGAAGACGAAGAAGGAGGGGCCTTCGGCGACATCATCGTTTGATGGCTTGCCATTCGAGGGGCAGCCGGGCTGTTCATTGGTGCTTCACCGAATCGTGCAGCAATCGCAGCAGCCTCCTCCGTTGAAGTGGACGAAACTGAAACGTCATCATCATTATCATCATCCGCAGCAGCTTCCGGTGCCATAGTTGCATCGTCTCCATATTCATTGCCACTGCAAGGAGTTCTGAATAGCGCTGGCAGCATTGCGGCCTCCACTACATCTTCTTCTTCTTCTTGGATGGTGGCTGCAGGCTCTGAAGGAAGAGCATCGCCCACTCCTCCTAGGAGGTCTTCCTTGGCGGTGGTCCAGAAGCGCGTCAGCTGCTGTTCGAGGCTCATGACCTGGGCTCGCAAGTTGAAGCACTCGTCTTCGAGCTCCGCATTGCGCGACGCCACCGCAAATGCTTCTGCTTGCACCGCTGCGACCTCATCTGCAGTGGCCCACGCTGACGATCCTGTGTTAATGTCATTGTTGGCTTGCTCGGTGCACTCCCCAACTGCTGCACTGAGTGCTCCTTCGCCTTTCAATAGCAGCGGTGACGGAGGTGCTACTTGCATGGGTGCATGAGCGCAGCCCGGCGCTGCTCCGAGGTGACGTCCGCTTGCTCTTGATGATTCTTACCACGGCCTCTGCCACCACCTCCTTTGACTGGAGTCGCTGCCATCCACGATTGCACGGGAGGCGGAGCAGTCACAAGCCCACCGTCATCTTCCAAGACAGTAAAACCAGTGGCATCGCATTCCTCAGCTCCTTCTTCTTCGCCTTGTCGCGTTGCGTCGTCAACATCTTCATTATCCTCGACATCTGTATTGTCTCGCTGGCTCGTCGCATGTTGGTCCAAATAAGTGCTTGAAACGCCGACAGTGTTCGGGCTGAACATCGAAGGCACTGGGCTGCTTGCCGCCAATACGCTGTCATTTTGTGCCTGAGAAAAAGAGTTACAATACTCTTCTTCTTCGCCATTTTCACCGTTGAGCCTGAGCTGAGGCGACGCTCCTGCACTAGTCCTGACCGCTGAACAAGGGCTGCGCGACGCCTTGTGAGCGCTGGCGACGGCTAAAGCTTCTCGCTGCTTGGCTCGCTGTATCTCCTGCAACGCCTGCACTTCTTGCAGTTGCTCCAAGTGCCGACGCGCTTGCGTCTCCAGCGCCACCCGCGCTTCTTCCTTCTGTGCCTGCGCCAAGTCCTGAGCTTCGTGCAAGGCTGCCTGGCAGTTGTCAAGTTCGCCCTGTAGTGCGCTTTCTTTGGCCGCATGCTCGGCCTGAGCCTCTGCGAGCACGGCAGCGGCTTGCTCCTGTGCTTCAGCCCACGCCACGAGGTGCTTGGCATCACAGTCCTCAATGGCCGCCACGCTTGCTTCTTGCCTAGCAGCCGCCACTGCTACTTCAAGATTTGCTTCAGTGGCTGCTGCCTCCGCCTCTTGCTGATTCTCGAGTGCCAGCACTTTTGCCTCCAACGCCTCCATCGCGGCCACGTGTTCTGCAGCCGCAGCGGCAGCAGCAGCGGCCGTGCCGTCACGGGCAGCGCTCAGCGAGCACGTGAGCTCTTGCACCTCACTCATCGCTTGCGACAACTGCTCTTCCACGTCGTCGTGAGCGTTTGAAACGGTGATGAGCTCTTCTTGAAGCTCTTCCAGCGCTGCTTTTGTGACCTCCGCTGTGCTAGCCAAAGCATCTGCTCGGCGAGCTTCTTCTTCAGCCTTGAAGCTTTGCACAGCCTGAGCCTCTTCAGCAGCCCTCTTCAAGGCCTCCACCTCAGCTGCATACTCTTCAATGCGCTGTTCCGCAACCTCTGCACGGTGCTCGGCAGCATCGGCTCGCTGTTGGTCGGCCGCGGCATCTGCGCGGGCGGAGGCCAAGGCCGAGCCTAAGCGGCTGAGGTCTGCCTTTTGCTCCTCGAGTTGACCAATCAGCTTCGCCTGGTCTTGGGCTATCTCTTGGCGCTGCACTTCTGCGTCCTGGAGCTGTTGTTTGGCTTCCTCCAGACCGACGACAGCCGCGTACGCTTCGGCCTCGG
>Ga0307971_1000925_pt1 | contig 14874 bp, 10 predicted proteins | sample OrgLakmetagen714_FD_201820 | JGI IMG/M metagenome (GOLD analysis project Ga0307971, IMG submission 201820) | Saline water microbial communities from Organic Lake, Antarctica - #714 | ecosystem: Environmental > Aquatic > Non-marine Saline and Alkaline > Saline | place: Antarctica: Organic Lake... | reverse complement strand
AAGTGCTTGTTGCGATCCTAGTACGTCCCACACTCCATCGGAAGCGACCACCACAAATTCATCGGACGCTTGCACTTGCGTCTTGGTCACTTCTGGCAACGCCACGAGCGCTTCTTGTTGGCTTTCGCCACCCTGGCTCCCCTCGTCTTCTTTCTGCTGCGGCGAGTTCGGTGCCTTCACCGCTGCTGCTGCTGAAGCTGTCGCTGCAGCCAACTGCTGCCGTTGCTCTTGGGCTCCGCGTATTTCTGCACGGGCGCGGCTCTGACGAGCTTTCAAGGCCGAGTCGCCGAAAGAACGGCTCACAGCGAGCACTCCAAAGAGGCGACCGTCGCGAACTTGCGCAGACAGGCCGAGCTGATCGATGCGCGCCCGTTCGCGAGGGCTCGTGGCCTAAATTAGCAGAAAGGAAGATAGGGAGGTGAGGTTCAAGAAGAGATGAAGGAAAATTGATGTACAATAGGGAGGTGCACGACAGCAGTGGAGCAATTCATGCAACGAAAATTTTGCGCCACATGTTAAAACGTGACACTTAATTCAAACAAATCGCGAATGCCGTTTCTTTCTACTGCACCAAATGGATGCCATTCAAATTGCACACAGTGTTTTCTGATACCTTGTGATCAAAGCTCAACGGCACTGCTTGGCCGTTCCGAGACAGCACCGCTCGACAATCGCCCACATTCGCCGCAACCAGCCACAGTGCACCGCCACTGTTGTCGCCACCACTGCCGTTGTTACCTCCACTGGCACTGCTGGAGCGGCTGTGGCCACTATAGCCAGCTTCTTTTGCTGATGCCACACTCCCATTGTCGCGGCGGCGAACGAGAGGGTTCTTGGTGCTGCTTAAGCTGCTGCGAACAGGTGAAACACTGCGCCGGTTTGGATTTCGAATGGCAGGGCCTGGCGGTTGTGGTGAAACACTGCCTGGACTCTTGGCTACTCGCTTGAGCATTGGATTGGTCATGTGCACTTCTTCAGGGGCGTCTAACATAAGACCATCAGTACTAGTAGTGGCGGGACCATCAGCATCAACATCAAGATCGACATCGATATCGACCGCAACAGCAGCAGAAGTCGAGGCAGGTGCAGCGGCAGGAGCCCGAAAGAGCAGCAACACTAGTGCAGTGGAGCCCGTCGAGCGGCTCGGGTGACTCAAGCCATTGCCTTGGAGCTGTTTCTTCGCTGACGCTAGCCTCTGCCGCTCTGCCAATACGACAGCTGCGTCCACTTCCAGAAACGCCTGCGATATGGCTTGCTCTACGGGTAACCAAGCCTCGGGGGTCACCACCGGCGTTGCGTGCTTTGCTGGATCGTGGGTTGCCGGCATCGAAGTCACCTCCTTGGTAGCGGCCGGGGCTGACGACAAGGACTGCGCTTTCGCTGGCCGCCGTGGCGAAGCAGCCGACACCGGCGACACCGATCTGCGTGCCGGCCGCGGCGGCGGTGACGGAGACTTACGGCTGCTGCTGCTCGTGCTGGCGCTGGTGCTGCTGGTATTAGTGCTGGTATTAGTGCTGGTATTAGTGCTGCCGTTCCTGGCCCTGGGAACAGGCCCACGAAATTTGGACGTGAGTGCTGACGCTGCCACGCTTCGCCGATCTCCTAGCCGAGTAGCGTTGATTGGAGCAGAAATCGGTGGCTCATCTTTACTCGAGTGACTACTGAGGCTGCACTGGCTGACACCTCCGCTACTAGGCCGTGCACGAGCAGCACTAGCCACAGTGCTTCGATGGGCGTCAGCGAGGCGACGAGCAATGGCCGCGTGCAAATGCTCTTTCAAGTAGTCCGCCGATTCGCTGCCGCCGTGGCCGTCGTACACCGCAAAGAATGACCCCGACAACAGCAGCGACCCTGCTAAGGTGGAGGTAGTCGCCACCATAGGAGAAGGCACCATCGCGATTTTGTTTGTGTCCAGAAGCTCACTTTCATCGACCGAGGCAACCATGGCTGCTGCTGCTGCTGCCGCTGCAGGAAGTGCGCCTGAGCCTAAAACGCCGCTGCTTTTTGGGGGCGTAGGCAGCTGCGACGGCGGCAGGAGCAAAGTTGGCAAGCACACAATGCGATCTTCCATGTATTTGCAGGGGCCTTGTCCAGCTTGGAGGCCGAAACGCACGAAGGTGGTGGCGAGGTTGCTTTGGGCACCCCAGTTCCGAACTTGCACTGGACTCACTGCCAGGGGAGAATACTTGCAGCCAGCGACGGTTGTAGCCTTGGCGGCAGCTGCTAACGCCAAAGCATCGCTTGGCGGTGCCTGGTCGTCATGCGCTTGCGCTCGGCGAGGTGGCGACGGGCTGGTCGAAGCGCGTGCAGCTCCTCGGTCCTTGGCGGCGGTGGTGGAGGGGCTAAGGGTGCGCCGGGGCGGCGGCGGTGGCATCGGAATGCGGGGAGGCGACGGTCGACGAGGAGGCGAAGCACGGCGAGAAGGCGACGCAACCCTAGGAGGCGATTTACGGCCCGGGGAGGTGGAGGTGCGCAAAGAGTGAATGGGAGCGGCTTCAACGGGCGACGACGACGCACGAGGCCGGGTCGCAAGCGAGCTCTTGAGCGCACTGCCGCTGCCACTGCTGCCATCGCCGCTGCTATGACTGTTGTCTTCAGGAGCAAACGAAAAGGACACGCAAGCCCGTTCGGCAACTGTACTCCTCTCGCGTGGGTCACAAACTGACTGCCTTTCGGGGCCACCTCCAAGGTCAAAGTCTTGCAGCCAGGGGTCTTCAGAGGCTTGCAACGGTTGGAACTGCTCTGGGCCTGTGCTCAAGAGTGCTACATGCTCCGGCAAATCAATTCCATCGCTGGTGCCGCCGTAATTGTTGCCGCCCACACACGAGGCCTTCCGCGTTCCCGATTCTTTAATTACGTCATCCAAGAAGGCCATGGCGTCGTCACTGCTCGTTTGCTTGTCGCAATCTCCACTACGCGACGCGACATCTGAGCTCCTGGTGTCATTGCCAGTTCCACTGACATCGTAGTCATCGTCACTGTGGTCGCTGTCTTCAGAGTCAGACCCAGCTTCAAGGAGATCGTTAAAGGCGTCAGGATTTTTCTGTCCGTTAGCGCTATTGCTGACGATGCTGCCGTTGCTACTGCCTTGACTGTCTCCGAGTTGTGCATTATTAACTCGCAGCGAGCTCAGCCCATCTCGCGTCGCTAATTTCAGCACGCCCCTGGTTTGAAAACGGAGATCACGGTTACTGTTGCCACTGCTGTTATTACCACCACCTCCACTATTGACAGTGCTGTTACCGGTGTCGGGGCTATTACCTTCTTCGACAACACTGTTGAGGTCACGAATTTGGTTGTCATCGACATCATTCTCTTCATGATCTTCCACGACTTCAATACTGGCTGCCATGAAGGTAAAGTTGGCTGTAGACTTCCGAAGTTCGCGTTTGTTTTCAAAGGAGGTGTCAAAACTGCTACCTGGACTGTTGCTGGTTACGTTACTGTTGTCACTGCTACTACTACCACTGGTCTGCAACGATTGATCCGCTATCGAGGACGCTGTACTGCGGCGGCTGGCAGCTGCCTCCGCTTCTGCTGCTGCCACGGCTTGATGGCTCGTTGGCGACGACAACATTGAGACTTCTAAGTATTGAGCTGCTCCATCCACTTGCACTGATCCCCGGCGCCGAGTGTTGTTCTCAGACCCGCTACTCGCGTCGCCGCTGCTGAAGAAGTGCGCACTTGCACGAGCGTCCACGCGTAAACGCTCCAGAGCCAAGTCCCGAAATTCAGACGAAATTTGGCTCATGTCAATGTTCTCCAACTCAGCGGCCACGGATCCGCGAGTCGGGTTCGGCGTGTCTTCGACTCGTCCAGGCGACTTGCTTTTGTTTTGACCGCTGTTGCTGCCTGCTCGCTTCCTGGTGCCTTCTTGTGAAGCAGACCGAGCCCGGGAAGACAACCGCTCCTTGCTGCTATCTCCATTACTCGATGCTCTTTCGCGCACTTCAGTAGATGCCGAATTTCCTTCTGAGCCACCTGCTGATGGTGAAGTTGACGTTATTGGCTCCTTGCTTTGCATTGCCAGAGAACCAAGCGCTTGGCGTTGCATTAATTCCCGGACCCTCGCTGTATCGCTTGGCGACAGAGCTGCTTGCTGCTTCAATAAGCTCGTCAACTCAATCATTTCCTGAGCTTCTACCAATGCTGCAGCCCGCGCCACTGCTGGTAGCTGCTGTTTCCTCGGTGGCGAAGAAGGCGATTTGCCACGACCTTTGCTTCCGTCTCGTTGGCGACTGTTGCTCCTACTGCGACTTTGGCGAGAAGAATCCCGGCCGAAGCCTTCATCGTCGCCTTCCTCTTCGCTGTCATCGTTGTCAATGATTCCATCGCTGCTGTTCCCAGTCTCAGAATGTCCGTCATCTTCCCACTGAAGATTGTCGCCTTCTTCAGAACCATCTTCATCGTCGTCTTCGTCTTCGTTTTCTTCGTCAAGTGAGGACAACCCTGCAAAGTCTTCGACATTGAGTTCAATCGGATCACAGCCTTCTTGCGTAACCCAGGCATCCTCGAAAAGTTCGTGCATTTCAATTCGGTCAATAGGCTCTTTCACCAGCATCTTTCGAATCACATTCCGCAAGTGGGTGCTGAGAACGGCGTGATTTGGAAATTCCAGCTCTAGATGCTGAATGCGATGGCTCAACTCGAGCTCGTTGCGCCCAACCCAAGGAGGTTTCCCGCAAACCATCATGAAGAGGGTGGCACCAAGGGACCAAATATCTACAGATGGCTGCACAAATTGTGGCCCATTGGCCTTGTTTTGACTCGAGGAACACTTAAAGAGTTCAGGGGCCATAAACAAAGGAGTCCCTAGAGCAGCTTGTGCAGCCATGTTACCGTTCCCTGCTACCCCTGATGTTCCAGGAGCAGCAGCAGCTGATTGCCCTTTTCGAGGCCCAAAGCGCCGTACTTCGGGTTTTTCACTCAATGTCTGCGCAGGCAGTTCGCCAGTAGTAGTTCGTGACCGGTTTCGACCTTCCTCGAGATCCATGCTGCGCCGCATAGACTCTGTTTGAATAACGCCATCGGCTGCAGTTTCGCTTTTAGGAGCTTCCTGGCTGCCTGTAACTTCTGCAAATGTAGCACTGCCAAAATCCGCAATTTTGATGCGATCGTGAGCCGTTACAAACAAGTTCTGAGGCTGAGAGAAAAAATAAATAGAAGGAAGCCAAAAGGCAGGGTTAGGGTTAGGGTCAGAGGAAGGTTAGGGTTCGTTGTTAAGGCGGGATTGCTAAGCATGGAAAACATGAAGGCACCGCGATAGCTCATTAGCATCTGAAACAAAGTACGTCATGCGCACCTTGAGGTCGCAATGAACTACGCCATGCACATGCAAGTATGCTAAACCACAGAGCACGTCTCGAAAGTATCGCCGAGCTGTCGAATTGCTGAATGGCTTCACGGACATCACGTCTCCGATCAATTCCCCACGCTCAACCAGCTCCATGATGAGGTACACTTTGGAGTCCTTTGGGTCATCGAGCACTTCGTGAAGTTTCACTAAATTGGCATGCTTGAGGCGCTGCAGCACTGCGATTTCGCGCTGAATAGAAAGGGCGTTACTCTTCTTAGAGTCTAGTACTTTGAGAGCGTAGCACTTTTTGTTTCGTGAGTCTTCAACCTACATTGCAGTTGATGTCAAAGAGGTACGTGCGTTAGTGGTCATTTGATCAACACAAGTTGTACACACGCGAGCTCCAAAAACCTTAAATATATGTTCTTAAGAATTTGCCTGAACGTATTTCAAAAGAGAAAACAACAAAAAGAACAAGAACAAGAACTGGGCCAAAAATAATACCTTGAAGACTTCTCCATAGGAACCTTTGCCCAATCTTCCAACTCGTTTGAATTCGTTGACCCACACATCACCACCTGGCGACCGACGCTTCTTTACGCTGCGCACGACACCTTCTTTAAAGCCATTTTGGTCTTGGTTCATCAATCTTCGGTCCTTCGAACGGCTGGAGCTGCCACCGCTCCCTCCGCTTTTTGAATCCTCTGCGTCACTGCCGTTATCATCACCATCGTCGTCAAGCGATAACGAGTGGTTAGGGACTAGGCTTCTGCGTCGGGACTTGTGCATCTTCAACTCACGCTCGATTTGGGCGTCCCTATAATTCAATACAAGGTTGTGAAAATTGTAATAAGTGAGTTAAAACCATGACACAATTCTACAAAAAAAAAGCAATACATATGATGTGTGCTTGCAAATTTCATAACATATGCATGCAGTCAACAAACTAAAATCAGAATTGAAAAATCTTTTAGCCTCCGTCTATACCGCTTTTCCCGCATGATTTCACGGTCGAGCATAAGTTCATTCACGATGGATTGGAACTCCGAAGCATGCATGCATGACTTAAAGTCTTCCCGTTCCAAGTAGCACAATTCTACTGCTGCCTTGCCAATCACCTATATTTTATTGGGTTGAAAAAATATCCATTATGAAGCGAGAAAGAGAGCAATGCAGTGAAGGTGAAGTACTAATACGAGTCTTCGAAACGCAAATGATACTCCGTTGAAATCCACCATAATCTAATTCATAACCTGGACAGAAGCGTTGCGCGGAACATCGAGGACCAGTGACGATTCGCCGAAGCAGCTGCCTTCGCCCAGATTGACCAAAACGCGAGGAGGATTCGGAGGCACAGGTCCGTAGCCTTGGTCGGTCACCTGGACTTCACCTCGCGTCAACATGTAAAAACGGTCCCCGGTGTCCCCTTCATGGAAGACAAACTCCCCAGGCGCATAGCGCGCGAAATGGAGCCTTTCTTGCAAGATCCCTCGGCTCAAGTCCGGAAGCTTCTGCAACAGAGGCACATCGCCCAAGATGAGTGCAAGCCGAAGCGGCTGCCAAAGATGGAAGTCTTCAACTTGAACTTGCGCGACGACAATAGGCTCGTCGCCGTAAGGCCTCACAGTTGAAGCACGCGGCATGAACCCAGAGGAGCCAGGAGGATTGATGAGCGGCCGTTCGCCAAAGCATGCGCCCACACCAAGGTGTGTGATTTCGCGCTCCTCTTCTTCTGCTTTACTGTCGTCGTCGAGGTTGGTGCTACTTGTGCTATCACCAGCGGCTAATCCATTGATCTCGTCCGGACGTGCCGTCACAACCACTTCACTGTCTTCGTCGGGACCAACTACGACGTAAAAATTGACGTCGTCCCAGTCCCCCTGCTTTACAATAGGGCCGTCTCGAGGACTGCAAGAGCGAAGCGTGACGGAATTGACCATGGCGCGCTGCATATCCAAAGGAAGCATCGTGAAGCGAAGGCCCCGCACCAGGCTCAAAGCATAGTAAAGCTGCTCGTTCGACGCAAACTCAGCTGGCACGTTGGCTCGGATCACTTTTCGAGACGCAGAATTTGGCATCCCTCGCTTCGGTGGGACTACGGTGAATGGCTGCCATGGAATTCCAGGTTGACTGCTACTGTTGGTATTGCTGTCGTCGGATCCAGTCTTTGCTCCAGCATCATCACCATCATGGTCGTCGTGACCAGCCAAAAAGTCTTCCGATTCGCCTTCATCTTCGCCAGCACCATCATCGCTACTAGTACTGTTGTTGCTGTCGTCATCGTCGTTATCGTCGCTGTCTTCAACTGCAGTAGCGCCCGCAACTTCAGCGCGAGGATCAGCGAATTTGGACTTGAAGCGTACTTTTGGCGGTGGTTTCTTAGCTTTAGGAGTCGGTCTTTCTGGGCTCTTCGGTTGTGATGCGCTCGGAGCAGCATTGCTTGCTTTCGCTGATGTACTCTTTGAATCACCCTTTATTGAGCCAAAATCGTCGTCGTCTTCGTCCTCGTCGGATCCAGCATCCAAGAACGAAGCTGCGAGTTCAGCAGCAGATTCTTGTTTCTTCTTGGGTTTCCAGCCCAAGTTGCCAACGGGTGCAGTTGTCTTTGACCCTGTTGTCGACACCACCGATGGGGGTGGCGGTGGTAGCGGTGGTGGCGTTAGTTTTGGTGGCGGCATCGGTTCCTTTCCCAATCTCGACACGCCTCTCAGCCGCCCCTCCGGTGCGCCGTCTTCAAACTCGTTGCTTTCGTCAGAATCGTTCAAAAAACTCGCGACAGCGCTTGCGTCATCAGCGCTGCTGGCACTATTTTTTTTCAAGACGCCTTGCAGCGGAGGTGGTGGCTGAAAAGACACTTTTCGAGGCGCTGTGCGAAAAGACCCAAAGCCATCGTCGCTGCCAGCTTCCTCATCTGAATCCGCCAAGAAACTTGACACGGCTCGCTGCGACTCGCTCTTCTTAGATGGCAGTGGCTCCTGCCCTGTGCGGAGGCCTGGGCTTGGGCCTTCTTCTCCACCAAACACTACTGCCGTGCGGGGCATCTTCACACCAGGTTTAGCCATTGCTTTGAAAAGTGCCTTGTTTTGCTTGATGATCATTTTGTACCTACCGCGATTTGCACCAGTGTAAAAGTCAAATGCAAGAAGACACACAGAGAATGAACAATGCCGTTCTTCGCTAGGCATAAGGTATACTCGTGCTTATATGAATGTTAAGAAATAGGCACATCTAGTGTAAGCATCAAGTTCTTAGTTCTTACTCTTCTGAAGAAATGATGCCCTTTTCTAATTTAGCTCGCGCAGACGCCTGCACCGTTGCCATTGCATCAGAGATAGAAGAATCTTCGCCATCGTTTTCTTCTGATGGTGGTGCAGGAGATGCCACAGATTGAGGGGCAGCGCTCCCCCAAGGGTTAAAATTAAAACTGCTCTTTTTGTTGCCTCCAAACATCGTCGTCGCTACATTGTCACCGTCGTTGCCACGAGGATTGCGGTTGTTGATATTGCTTCCCGAGGGCAAAATGGACTGCCAGAGCGCAGTGCTGCTTTTTGGTGGAGGCGTGTTGCTGTTGCTTCGGTTCGATTTGATGAGGCTTGTGTGACGATTCGTGATGTCAACGTACTCCGCACTGGTCAGCACTCCGGACAAAAACTTGCGCTTCGCTGATTCCTGAGCGATCGCGAGGTCTTGGAAACTGTGCTCGTGCTGGTTCGCAATCAACGCATCCCCGTCTTCTTCGTCTGAAGAGTCAAAAGTGACTTGTTGACCAGGGACGAGGTCGCCGTTGGGCAACCGCATGGGCTTCGCTGTTTTAATGATCGATTCGCGCAACCCAGTAATGCTCCGACTTCGGCCGCTCTTGCTCCCGCTGCGAGTTTTTCCACCGTGCATGGGGCCAGAAATCACCATCGAATCAGGATCATTTTTGGCTTCACGATTCTTGGCAGCTGCAGCCTGCTGAATGGTGCGTCGAATCACAGCGGTCCACATCTTCAGCTGCTCCCGATCCATGGCCCTAATACCAACAATGAGTTGGATGTAAAATATCTCTTGTGAGTTGCGTGCTTATGAAAGAAGCATACCAAACATGAATTTTATCACAGCGTCTCTCCTAATGGTAGCATTCTACGGCTTACTTGATGTTGTAGGTTCGCGTCGAAAACGTCAGCGCCATGACGAGGTTGTCAATGGCGAGGTTACGTACACGCCGCAAGTCAATGACAGCATCTGGTGCTTCTTCCGTGTTTTGCACGGGGCGGTGTTTCCAGTACACCATCGAGGGACTTCGAAAAGTGAACCAGCGTTGCTGCCAATTTCCGCGCCGTGATTGTTTGTACATGTATCCATCCACGGGCGCGGCCAGCGGTGTATTTGCCTCCGCACTGTACATTCATGATATAATCAATTATTAATCAGGTCAACAAATACCCTCTATAGATACACTCAAGTGAATGTAAGAGATCAAAACGTAACCACAGAGAAGAAAGAAGAAAGGCAAACGCTGAAAGCAGCTAAAATACGAATGCAAGTTTCAGCACCATACCGCTTCCGAAAGAGATTTTGAAATAACGTTTGGCCAGCCTCTTTGTTGAACTGGTTCAGCTTCAATATCGACGGCGGCTTGTCGCTGGCTCCAATGCCTGGCCGCCCTAGAGCTGCAGCACCTTTTCCTGATTTAGACTTTGACTTTGCAGCGGGCGGAGCTAATGCTAAACCAGCGGCATCCAGAGTGCAAAGAAGGTCATCTGCATCCGCGTGGGTGATTTTCTTGAGCCGCGTGTTCTTCGCCGGACTCGCCCGCATCACTCGACTAGACGAAGAGGAAGATACTCTTTGCTGAAGCGTAGAGTGAGGCTCGTCGTCTTCATCGTCGTCCGAATTGTCAAGAAAGTTTGCAATCTTCTTTTGTTCACTGTTTGTCTTCCCTGAGGCTGCCGGCTTTGCGGCAGGCATCAGCCGATCCTGCATGTCGGCATCATCGTCATCCGAATCATTCAAAAAGTTCGCCACTGCGTCACCAGTAGCTGGTCGTGTAGCTGGATTTTTAGCCGAAACCTGAGCTCCTGGTAACGCGAGGCTAGTGTCGCCAGCGCCGTTGTCATTCTCCAATTTCAGGCTGCCCGTTACATCAGTATCCTTGCCCTTTACACCCGGCGCCAAAGCCTTGGAGGTCTCTGACGCAGCGGCGAAGGTGCCATGATCGTGGCCTTCCTTGGCACCATCATCATCATCATCATCATCGTCATCATCTGAATCCAGGAAACTCGCCATTTTTGCGTGCTCTGTGACGGCGTGGGTTTGGGTGGGAGGGGCGGCTTCCACGAACCCACCATCGCCAGTGGCACTGTCGTCCTCGTCGTCTGAATCTAAGAAGCTGGCAACTGCGCTCGCGTCTGCTGCACTAGCTTTTATAGGCATGGGTGCGGTTTCAGGGCTATCGCAATTCCCAGCCTTGGCACCGTGCTCGTTGCCAGTGCCTAATTTACTCGACACATTTTCAGGCTCAGATGCTGCGTGGGTGGCTGAGTGAGATGCATCTGTTGTGACTCGAACTGCCCCCAAATGATCTTTTGATAAAGTCGGATTGACATCAATACTTTGCTCAGCTGCATCATCGTTCGCCCCCCCGAGTGTCTCCCGGATGCCGGTCGTATCCAAGTCCGCGACACTGCTACGCGGGAGTGCTTTGTTCTTGACTGTAGCATTCCAGGTATCCTCTTTCGACTTCAAGGCATAGCTACTGGCTTTAGATCCAACTAATTTACTGAACATGGGAAGGTCTCTATGAATTTTTATTGTGCCACAGTGCAAGCACTGCTCTCTCTTGGGCTGCCCTGGCTATTGAGGTGCAAGTCACTCGAAGCCCCACTTTCCTATCATCGGGTTATCGGATCGCGAGATCGCGAGATCGCGAGAGTCGTTGCGTCGTCGTGAAATGACAGGAAACAAGAAAGTTAACAGAAGGGATGAGGGTCTGCACTTTCCCCTTTTTTTTGCTATAAACGGAATTAGAATAAAATTTTACCTAAATTGGCAATACTCAGTAGTCGTAGTCGTCGATAAGTGTGCGTTGAGCTGCTCCGCCCGTTGCCCTCGTTGGCTCGTTGGTCGTCTTGGCTTGTTAGTAACGCTAACACGCTAACAGCTCTGCCGGGTGCCATGTCTGTCTCTCCAGAAGATGATGCCTTAGCGAAGGTAGCACCCGAAAGAAATTCCAGTGCTTTGCCCTCTATACACCCTTCTACGCTCGTCCTCATTACACGTTTCTTCGCTAACTGAATCGATGCTCTGCTTGCTCACAGGGAGACGAGGAAGAACTCACGGAAAGCGAATCCGAGGAAGAGGTGAATAGCATCAATTACATGAGTAGACTGAAATTACTGTATATCTTAGCATATAGCGCATCGTACCGAAGTCTTCTCCTGCAGAGAGTTTTAAAGATTTCTTCTTTGTTGTGTGCAGGAGGATTCCGAGGACGACGAAGAGGATGCGGAGGACGAGGACGTTAGCGCGCTTACAGAAAATCAGCGGTGCGTGTGCACTAAAGCTGTTATGGATTGCATTATCATTGATTCTATTTTCATCAAGATATTTATTAGCCCGACACCCATCGAAGTAGTGTTAGTCTTTTCTTCCTTCGTTTCGGCGTCAATAATATGTCAACTCCGCGCTGCGATTTGCGAATACAGTCGGTTACTGTACATTATCTCGTGCTACACCAAGCCCTCCCTAGCCGACCAAGACAAGTCTGAATGGATTCGGCGCAACGCGCTCATCGTGCTCATTTACGAAGCTATCGTGGGCGGCGACCCAGACAACAGAAAGCCGCCGGTAATTTACCTTCCCACTAGCCAGGGAATTCTACACCGCCCGCTCCTCTCGAGTTGACAATCTAGCGCTAAAATATATGGCATTTTGCTTTGATGTTATTTTTGAAAAAGATATGCTTGTACTATACCTCTGTCCAGCGAGTGTTTCGTTTTGTTTATCTGTTCAAATTCCAATATGGTGCAGTAGACTTTCTCATGTAGGTATGGTTTCTATGCTGCATTTTCCACCCCAATCGCTGATCCAAATCCCGCGCCGTCTGCACCAGCTTCCTTGCTCCTTGCGTCGACGTCATTAAGCTTCGTCGTGGGCTTGCTTTCCATCTTACCTTCCCTTTCTTTTCCTTCCTTCCACTCTCGTCCTCTGTGCAACAGGTGTTGGAGTACGACTACGCGCCGTCGTCGCAGTTGATTGAGGGGCGCCGCGTGTGGCTCAACGTGCCCCACGAAGGCATCAGCGATGTGGACTACCTGTGCGAAGAAGGCCTGGTTCAGGTCCTGAAAATGGCGTCGGACTTGCACGCGTCCATCACCGCCTACCAGGTCACCGACAAGGGCCAGCAAATCGTGGACCGGCTGTCCAAAATCGACAAGGGGCCGGTGAACGAGCTGGTGTACGCGCCGGGCACCAAAAACACCATGATGGTTGCCTGGAAATTCGACCACGCGGTGACCGACGGCACCGGCGGGACCTTTCATTTGGAAGACCAGTCGGCGCCCGGGGGCTACGAGTACCGGTCGAGCATTACGGAAACCGAAGACGTGAGCTACGTCTCGTCAGCGTACATCCCCCTGTGCTTGCGGCAAGGGGGGCGCCCCACCCTGTCCAACGCCCACCGCGCCCACGAGTCGGCCGCAGGGGAAGTGCAAATCAAAGACGTGCTGGACGAAGTAATTACCCTCAACTCGGTTTCGGTGATCGTGTCGGAGTTCATGCCGTACGGGGCCAACAACATGGTCACCACCAACGACAACTTGGGCAGCCAGCAGCGCGTGCAGGGGGGTCTGTTTACCCCCTCGGTGGAAATCGACAAGGTCGCCACCAAGCTGTACATCAAGCCGGGCATGACCAAAGTGGACATTTTGGACTACAGCTTGTCGAACCATGTGAACTTCGAAGCGGAAATCAACGAGCCGGAAGAGGGCGGCGTAGTGCAAATCGAGCAGTTCGGCATCAGCTTAAACTCCAGCGGGGCTTGCTTTTATGGGATGCAGATTGAAGCGGTGCAGGAGAGAATCCGGGACGGGATTTCGCTGGACCAGCTGTCTCGGGTTTTGGTGGACGTGCAGTCGGATTCGTCGGTGGTGGTGGACACCATCATCACCAAGCACCAGCTGGACTTGGAAAAGCTCATCTTTCGCGACGACGAAGAAAACCGGTCCAAGGTCAAGCTCATCGTGGCCAACGAGATTGTGCCGCACTTGCTGGCGGAAGAGTACATGGACAAGGGGGAGTACGAAAACGAGCTCCGGCAGGTGATTGGTGACACCAAAACGGCGTACGACATTTCGGAGCACGACGTGTTGATTTTCGGCGAAGAGGGTCTGATGTTAGTGGGGCCGAATTCAAGGCACCACGAGCCTCTGCTGTGCTCTTTCTTGGAAGTCATGAACATTGACATTTACACCCGCACCTTCTACCAGCGGCTTTTCTATGAAGTCGATTTCGTGCGGCAAATGAAGAGCCGAGTCTTCAATGCCGACGCCGATCCCGACACGGTCCCGAGAACCAGGCGAGAAATGGCGCTGGCGTCGGTGCACTTGACCATGCTCGAAGAGGTGTTGGGTTACATGCAGGAGGCCCTCGAGCACGTGCACATCCCACCGGAGCCGCCAGGTAACAACAAGGGCGTGGCGTTAGTGCTTATCTACTTCGTTTGAACCTCCAGAAGCTTGTTGTCCGGATGATTCCCCAAGTCAGCTTTTTCAGTACGACTCTTTTTATAAGTCCTTGCTTGTCTTCTTGCGTAAAGTATTCTCACCGATTTCTGCTTTTTAAGCTTACCTGACCTTATACCTGTACTTTTCTTATTCTATACCATCGTCATCCTTTTAACCTTTTTCTCAGAGTCCACTGGCCGGCAGCTTTACACCCGGCTCGATATTCCGCGTACCAAAGCCGAGCTCACTGATCGCGTGCGCGACTTACAGAAAATTATGCGTGGGGCCTGGGAAGAGTTCCAAATCTTGCGGGAGGTGACCAACAACGCTCGGGACGAAATTTGGTACCGGCTCAACGAACGGATCCAAGAAAACACCAAAACCATGTGCGACTTGCAGGAAGAAAACCGCAAGTCGGCCAATGCCCTGGAAGTGATGCAGGTGTCCCTCGGCGGGCTCCTGGCGTTTGCGTTCTTGGACCGCTTGACGGGCGAGTGGACGGTGTTGGACTCCTCGTGGGCCACTAGCTTGAGCAATTTAATTACTGGTGCCCCCGCGTTGTGGTTCCTGGTGTCGCTGTTGTTTTGGACAACTTTCGCGGGTGGGTTCTTGCTCATGCTCCACCGCTGGCAGAGGCTGTCCAAGGGCACCGTAGAATTGGAGCTGAAAATTCACAAAAGAGTGGTGTTGAAAAACTTGCAGGAGTACATTTCCACCAAGGTGCTCGACGACGAGCACCACCGTGTCCAGGACGGAAACCACGTGGTGAAAGTGTGCTGGACCGAACCCGCGCCGGAAGCGTGGGGGGGCTTCGCGCCCGCCGTGGAAATCACCTTCGACCACCACACCAGCTTTATGCTCCACTGTACG
>Ga0307971_1000918_pt1 | contig 14900 bp, 13 predicted proteins | sample OrgLakmetagen714_FD_201820 | JGI IMG/M metagenome (GOLD analysis project Ga0307971, IMG submission 201820) | Saline water microbial communities from Organic Lake, Antarctica - #714 | ecosystem: Environmental > Aquatic > Non-marine Saline and Alkaline > Saline | place: Antarctica: Organic Lake... | reverse complement strand
CACTTCAACATCTTTGGTGGAAGCTATTCGAGTGGGGCTGTGTCGCTCATGGACCAGCTCTTGCGGGAATTGTAAAATTGTACCACTTACCCTAACTTCAATGAGTGCAATCATTCCCTGATTTTGCGGGAGGTACTTCTGGGATGCCCCTCGACACGAGTTCTTTGTGGCATGTTTAGACGGATCTTGTGAGCCTATATTGGCAGCGATTTGGTACACTTATTTCCCTAGATACCAGCTACCTGCTAGCTGGCATCAGAAGGTCCGAGGTTGGAATTAGGAAAGTAGGTTTTAGCAGTTTTACTTATTCATACTAATACGAACGCCCTATACGAAATAACCGGAACCGCAGATCCGAAATTAGTATCAGTCAGGGCACCGGGCACCTTCTGTATCCGGGATTTGGGTTTCTCCAAAGGAAACACATATCTTTATTTAGAACAGTAGAAGTCTACGTATAAGCAAAAGGAATTACTTAATTACTTGGCCATGAATTCAAATAGAAATGGGCATACAAACAAGCAAGGATATCGGCTTGTAGAATACTGAACATCTTCGATGGCCCCAGGGGTAAAGCGCTATCTTGCGTGCGAGTGCGGTAGTGTGAGGGGGGGCATTGTGGATGTGGTACTGGCTTCGCGGGCTGCCTTTCTAGGATTTCGCTTCTTCTTTTTGTTCTTCTTCATCTCCTTCTTCGACCTCTTCGAGACCCTCGAGCGCATCCTCTTCGTCTCCTTCTTCTTCTGAACCTTCTTCTTCCGAACCACTTTCGCCATCTTCATTTTCCTCCTCTTCCTCTTCTTCGGCTTCTTCTTCCTTGAGCTCTTCGTGCACCGAAAACTGCTGCTTGTCGTCGGTGCTGCCCTTGGTGTGGCTCCCGCGGCGACCGCTCGCCTTCATGCGGGCTTGAAACTTGTCGCGCTCCGCTGTCAGTAGCGCTGATGCGTCTTCCCGGCCGTTTTTCTTGGCTTTTTCAAAGTCCACCTTGGAGAAGGACTCGCGGTCTTTGTCGATCGCCACTTCGTCGGCGGACTTCACCCGGCGCGAAAAGGCCGACGGATCTCGGTCTTTAGTGGCCGATGAGGGCGACAAACCCATGCGCTCGTTGTACGCGTTGCTCTCCTGGAGAACATGAAAGCGGAGAGTCGCGCGAGGATGTTAATGTCATGCACAGAATTGAAAATCAGAGGCACCAAGAATAAATAGTGGTAAACGTCGAGACGAACTGTAAAAAGAATTGATAATCAATACGATGAGAAATCGATGAGATCTCGTATCTACCTGCTCAAGGATGAGTTCCAGCTCGCGCCGTTGTTGCGCTTCCCGTTTGGCCAGCTGCTCGTTGTTCTCCGCGCGCCCGTCGTAGATGGTGGCCGGGCGCGGCACGTAGGTCGACTGGGTCATGTTGAACTCCTGCACTTCCGTCGGCAGCAAGTAGCCGTCTTCGTCGCGTTGCCGCTGCTCGTAGGCCTGCCTTGCGGCCAACGCGTCGGCGGAGAGCTCGGCCTTGAGGTTGTAGTTGTGCTTTTGCAGGTCGGCCACCCCCACGGTGTCCATCCCCTGGCGCCCCTGGGCGAGGGGGCGGCGGTCGGCGATGCCCCGCTCGTCGGTGGCGAACTTGAACGCGTCTTGTTCGGTGGGAGCCACGTTGCCGTCTGCGTCGCGCGCGCGGGAGTCGTAGGCGGCCCGGGCTTCGGCCAACGTTTGGTGCGTGGACCGACGCATGTTGGCGTAGTACTTGGCCTCGTCTTCCTTGGTGCCACCCACCTATATTATGCAGTATGTGTGTGTTTGAAACGTGACGAAATTATGAGAAAAATAGTGAGAAATCAAAGTAAGCGCGTCCTGATTTTGCGTAGTCCTGCTGTTCTCTTTGTTTTCTCTTGATTTTCTTTCCTTGGGACATCAATCGCAAGCTTGGTGCAAATGCGAATCACGGGGAATCTTCACTTATAGCGCTTCATGAAGAGCCCACCCCCCCATATCAAACCTCCATTGTATTGCATCTTATCTGGTCATTTACCTCGCGAGCGGTGCGGCGTGCCTCGTATTCGGCCCTTTTCTCAGGGTTGGCTTCGAGAGCTTCTTGTTTCTTCTTTGCGCGCTCGTTGGTGTAAAAGAAGTTGAACATGGAACCCGTTGTAGTGCGCGTGCCCTTCTCTTTGCTGCCCATCCGCTCGCCGTAGCTTTCCTTGGCGGCGCTGAGCCCGGCCCAGTCCCGCATTTGCTTGTAGTAACTGTTCACTTCTTCTTTGGAGACCGAATGCTTCTCCTGCGCTTCGACTTTCTTTTTCCTCCTCGAGCGCTCCATCGACCGCCAAAAGGAAAACCCCGACCCTGTAGTGGGCTTGACCTTGCCCGTGTCCGCGTCGCGGGCCCGGGCGTTGTACAGCTCCTTTTCGCGTGTCAATTCCGCGTGCATGCGCCGGCGGCCGGGGTCTAATTCGTGCTTGTCGCGGGCCTCGGCCTGAGTGTTGCCCTTGGAGTCCAACCCGTACACTGAGGCCTCCAGCCCCGCCGGCCGCGCCATGAAGTGCTCCAAAAACATGTCGCGGTCAATTTCCCGGTCGGCGTTTTTCGGCATGCTGTCGTACAATTCCCGGGCGGTGATTTCGTTGATGCCCAGCACGCTGCAGCCGTCCATGAGCTCGCGGAGGGACAGGGTGCCGTTCCCGTCGGTGTCCAGCGCAATGAACTGGTCTACCGCTTTGGCTCTGGCCGCCTCTGCGCGGTGCTCGATGGACGCCTGGGTGTTTTTGAACGCAAACCCGGTGGCTTTGGTGGGGATGGCTTTCCCCGTCTCCGAATCGGTTTTCACTCGCTTTTGGTACGCTTCCTTCCCGGCACTGAGGCCTGCCCAGTCGCGGATGGTTTCGTAGTACGTCTTTTGGTCGTTTTTGTTGACCCGGAACATGCTGTTGGGGTTGGCGGCCGCCTCGGCTTCGGCCTTTTTCTTGCGCTCCACCGCCGCTTCCGTGGACTCGGTCATTTTGGGCGCCACTGGTATCGTGATTTTCGGCCGCAGGCGGTACTGCTCCGCGTTGAGCTCGAGGTCGGCGGAATTCAAGCCCCGGAAATTGAGCCGTTGGGCTTCGATTTGCTCGACTTGCGACTTGTACTGCACCCCGGCCCCGACCGAATCGTTCAACTTCGCATGGCTCTGTTCCGCCCCCAAGGACCGCCCCAGCGGCACCTGCGACGAACCACTACCAACACCACCACCGCCGCTGCTGCTGATCCCGTCGAGGCTGTTGCTCCGGCTTCGCCTCTTTTGAGTGCTCGCGCTGCCTCTCGTGTTCTTCGAGGGAGTATCTCCAGCGCCCTCATCTTCCTTGTTGGTCTTGTCGGAAGGTACGTGCACGATTTGGCCGATTTTCACCAGCCTTTTCGCGTCATTTTTCCCGAACCCTACAGACACGAGATCGGATTGGTCCAACAGACCCAGCCCGTCCAGATCAGTGGCGCCTAACTTTTTGAGGCGAAACAAACTCATTTCGTCGTCTATTCTCCACCTACAAGCAGTCGTCATCAAGAATGGCCATGTGACGACGACGACGACAAGGAAAAAATTACCGTTAGTTACGAATAAAGCCTCAGACATCACAAGAGTGTAGCCTCATTACTGGTAGGATAGCACAAAATGGATTACTACGATTACTCCCAACTCACCGCTTGAGGTAAACGCGAAGCACTTGCTGAGGGGTGTACGAGGCTGGCACGCCCCTGATGGGCACCACTTTGTCCTTTGGGGGGCGCTTGGAGGTGGTTTGAAATTTGGGGCTCTTGGGCTTGGTGGGGCCCCCATTGTTGCGCTCCAAACGAGCTGCCCAATCCTCCTGGGCTTTGGAGAGGGCGCGGTCCTGGCTCAGGGCTATGGTGGTTTGGGTGGAGTTGCCGAGCCCCGACAAAGTGCCCGCTTGCACTTGCTTGTACCTTCACAGTGGAAAAGGAAGGAAGAATGGGTGCACGGAAGACGGAGAGTGGCTTCGGGTGAGAAAGCAGTCAACGAAGAGGAGGACAGGGAGATGGGTAGAGAGAACCGACGAATCACAGGGACACCTGATTAAAGTGGGACGCAATGCTCTGCGAGGATGTTCAATCTTGTTCGAGCGACAAGCGAGGACCAATTCAGAGGAAACCAAACGAAAGCACACACACATGCACGGAAGAATGTCAACTCACGCACAAACGAAAAACTTACAGTTCCACGAATTCAAACATGTCAATATCGCCCGAGTTGTTCAAGTCGGCAATGTAGAAAGCGGCGTCAAGGTCGGCCTCGGAAGGGGGGCTCGCGCGCCCCGCTTCGACGCACATCTTGGCGACAAGCGCCTTGAATGTGGTGGTTGACAAGTCCTGGTAACGGCAAGAAGAGGCAAACGAGAGAGAGGGAAAAAGTTAGCAGCAGCAGCAGCAGCAGGGATAGGGGTAAGAAGAGGTAAAAACGAGCGAGTGTAACATATTCTGGCTGAAAGCAAAAAAAAAAAATTGGGGATGTTTCGAAGCATCAAAAAGTGTTATGAAAATTGCCGCCAATTACCTCCGGCGCGACCCCCGGTGCGTCCAAAAAGTGTTGCCGCATCTCCGCTTCGCTGAAGTACGAGTCAAAGGCCTTGTCCAACAAGCCCGCGCGACAGCGCTGCTTGCCTATTGCCGTTTGCACCGTGACCATTGTCTGGGCGGCAGCAGCGGCGGCGGCCTCTTCTGCTTCGTATCGTACAGGTTTCTTCAGAACCTAAAAAGCCCGAGCGATCGCCAACACAAAATATAAAGTAAAAGGCTCTCATTTCGATCGCTCGAGGGAAAAAGAAGAGAAAAGAATGCAAGATCGGTGATTTACTTGTCTCGAGAATGTCACATTGAAAGACAGGAAGGCGTCAAAGGGTAAATACCGGCGGTAAAGTTTGCTGTTTTCCCACGCCTCCCTCTTCGTCCATGTTCAGCAGAAAGCCCATGGGCGTGCTGGCCGCCACTTCCGTAGCTTTCAGGTAAGCGCACCACTCGTCTAGCAGCACAATCCCGCCGCCGTTGTCGTCCATCGCTTGAAAGAGAGCTTTGGCGTCCTCTACCGACGCAATATCAGTGAGAGCCAGGAACCCGTAGTCGGCCAAACCCGAATATCCCGCTTCGAACTCGGCCCAGTCCACGCGCCTAACACAACAAGCACATGTAACAAGGGAAGCGCACACAAGGAAAATGAGCGCAATCGGGCACGGGCTACAAGAGAAGAAAAAAGAAGCCGAGTTCAACTTCTTGCGTGACTGCACTTCTAAAATTCACACTGATGTTTTCAAGCCCCCAAACCACCACAACCACACTCTTTTTCCTTCTATCTGAAAAATACCGGTCATCGTTGGCATCTCGCCCTGCGCCACCGCCGTCAATCTTGCTGAAGGCGTCGCTCATGGCGGCGTAAATGCACAAGTACGCGCCAAAGAGGCGGAACTCTTCCACGGACACGAAGTCGTCGGCCGTGGCCTTCTTGGCGCCCTTGATCTTGGCGCCCGTGTCGGCCTTGTAGTCTTTTGCGTCGCTAAAAGCCCGAAGGTTGGAAGGGCGAAACGCGGTGAAAATGTCCTTGCCGGGCTCCTTCATTTCTTTGCCCTTACCCGTCTTGGGGTACTTGGTCACCAGGGTCTTGAGCACGAAGGTCTCGAGCTCAGCCAAGGAGCACAAACCGTTGCCGTTGGGGTCTGCAGACTTGAATCCTTCCTTGCGCAGCGCCTCGCCCGCGGGGTTTTCTTCCGCCAGGGGCGCGAAGCAAGCCAAGAAGTCCATCAGTTCTGGCGTCACGCCAGCCCCCACAGTCAACCCAAAATCGTACACTTTGGGCTCGGAATCGCCGAAATTTGCCTCCTCAAAACCTTCGTTGGCATTATCGCCAGATACAGAGGTCGAATCTAGGGAGAGTATTTTGCCCGGTAGCACGATGCCGTCAAAGGAGGTGCCTGCGGGGGCATTGCTGCCTGGCTGGCGAGGCCGCGGCATGGCGGGTAAGACCACTTGATCCCCCGGCCGCAGCACCAGGTTCACCATTCGCCCTCCTGCTCGGCGTTTTTTCACAATCAATTGATCCTTGGCGGCGTCGTGCTTCGCCCACACGGCCGGCAGCACAGTGTCAAGCACCAGAGACGTGCGCACCCATCGCGTTACCGTAGCCTGCTGCATGGCCCGCGCCGCCTCCTGCTCGGCCTTGGTGAGCTGCCGTCCGTTCACGGTAATTGCCGCGACGGACGCGGCCGCAGCCTCTTCTTGGGCCTCTTTGGCAGCAGTGGCGGCCTTTTCTTTGTCGGCATTTTTCTTGACGCGGCCTCCCGACGGCGTTGGTTGGCGCTTCGATGAAACAGCGGCGGCCGCGGAGGAGGCAGTCGCCGCGGCATACCCGCCGCCGACGATGCTCCCACTGTTGCGATCCACGCTGGCGGCCCGCTTCGGGGGCGGTGCAGTTGGAGTCCGAGACGGCGGGCCCGACGAAACCCGGGCTGTGCGCGCGGGCGTCGTTCCAGACCGAGGCCGCGATGCCCCGGCCTTCCGGGACTCGGCGCGCGAGGTTTGGCGGCTTGGGGCGCGGCTGCTACTGCTCGCCGTTGCCCCCTGAGTTGAAGGCCCACTCCGCCGCATAGCACTCCCACTGCGGCCGCTGGCATCGTCCAGAGACGTTGCTCTTCTTGGCTGCACACTCTTTTTGTCGCTGCCTTTGCGCCGCTTTTGCGAAAATGACGATTCTGACCCCTCGGTTGAAGCAGTTTCCTGTGTTGACAGCACAGTGTTGAAAAGTTGTGCTGGATATCTTATTGAGTCTCATGGGCTCAGGAAAGCAGACGCCTACGGGTAATGAGTATATAAATTAGCATTCTACACAATTAAATTCAAGGCAAAGCTTCATTCAAAGGCTTTTAGACGCACCGACGGCCCAGGTGAAGACTTGTCGCTTGCCTCCGCAGATATATCGTCTTTTTCAACGGGTTGAAGTCCGGGCGCCGTCACATCGACCGGAGAAGGTCGGCGAATATCTTGTGAACTCATGATACTCTCAAATTGGTCATCGTTACTCATTAACAATCGCTTCGGGAATAATTCGCTGCCTTGATATGTTCCGCTGTCGGTGTACAGTAAAAATTCTGACAATTCAGCGGTGCAGGATGTGTACTAACAACGGTATTTAAAAGTTGCATTATTGCAGGGCCATATGTAACAGGAAGAATACCCGAACCCGGGGAAATTCGGGATTTTTCAATGGAAAAAGTGTGCACCGAGCAGCTGTCGTCAGCCAAGAGATGATCGGTAAGTACCTGATGGCTGATTGCTGGGTTCTTTATGCAGCTAGTTACTTTCAGAAGGGTAGGTCAATCCGAGGAGAAATCACCTCTGCGCCCAGCTACCGCAGATCGCAGGTCGCTTGCACACAAGCTGATTAGTCTCTGTGGCATGTGCGCGTCAACTGTCAACTGCCCGGGCATGGGCCTCTGTATCATTTGAATTTGCATTAAATATTTCGAGCGAAATGAAGTGTAAACACTTATCATCGGGCCTACTTTGGCTGATACCTTAAAACCGCGTCTTAAAATATTCCAGAATCCTCGAGGTAGACGCGAAGTAGACGGCACACCGCCCTGTTGGCTGTTACTTACTCAATTCAGCACCCACTCGGGGGAGCTCAGAAAACTTAAGACACACTTTATTCCTGCTTGCTCTTTATTCGTTCCGCGCCCACTCCTCTTGCCCTTCAGACGGACTACAGATTCCCAAACACCATGAAGTATCGAGAACCGTTTTCGTTTTGTCGTTGTTGCTGCTTATTGCGGGTGTAGGACTAAGAATAAGAGGCAAATATAGTAATTCATGCCCTGCCGAATTGGAATTCGCAAGTGCCGCTTGGCTTTTATCGAAATAAAACACTGGGTTTATTCACCTCAAACGTTTGATTGTGGCACATAAGCGCATATGCGAGGTAAGTGCATTGATTGGCGATAAGCGATAAGCGGGTATGCCAACGCCTATAATCTATAATGCATAATGCTATAGCCCACATGCCACATGCCCGCATCCCATATTTACAATGCCTCCGAAAATCGGTTCTGGTTCTACATCCACCTCCGCGGTGCTGGAAATTCAGATTCAGTGATAATTCTGAACACCTATGTTTATATTTCGTTTGCCGATTCGCTTATTCTTATTGCGAATGAAGTGTGTTTCTGCTCTTTACCTATTCCTATGCCTATACATAGGCGTGATAAGCCTAATTCGAAATCTCGGTGTATTTATTTCCGCGCTTTCGCCTTAGTCTTTAGCGCCGTGGTTCTCATGTGGCATGTGTGCAATCGTGCATATATATCGAAGTAAAAATCAAAGTGCGCTGGTTGGGTTGGTGACAGGCAATTGCGACGGAGATACTTAAGGCACCAGTGTAGGCGGGTGAGAATAGGTGGGCTTCAGCGAAGGGCTTGGTGAAGGGTGCGCATAGACGTTGGACTCCCAGACACGAATCGTGCGAATCTTATGGTTGGCCTGTAGGTGAAGAAAAAAATAAATGAATTAGAATCCAATGAAGGGTAGAATGCGTGGGAAATTAGTGAATGAAAGAATATACATGGGCAGGGCAACCACCACAGTCGCTAGAAATACTGTTGGCATTATCATACCTGATCCACGGCATAAAGCGTGGTTTTGTCGTACGGATCGAGCGCCAATTGCGTCACAGCTTTCCCAAACGAAGCCGCGGTTCCCACGCCATCTTCGCTGCCGCCTTGACCACTGCCAGCGACGCGCTGCACCGTTGGGGTGGTACCTGGCAGACGAGCACAATGGCATTGTTGAGTTTCATTTGAGCGAGGTCGGATGCCACATGGTACATATTTTGAAGCAGTATGTACGATTAACGCTCGAGAATAACTCAAGTGCTCGTAATCGAGGCAGAGATCGAACGCCTCGTGACTCCAAAACTGTGATTGCAGTCTTTTCTTTTCCTACGGTATCTCGTACCGGTCATATTGACGTAATCCACGACGTAAGCACCGCCCACATAGAGGCCTTTCCCGCTGCTGGTGGCCGCTAGCCCAATGGGCGTGCCGAAAGTCGATGACGTCGACAGCACTCGGCCCCGGTTATCCACCTAATATGGTATTAAAAACACAACACCAAAATATGCGAAAGAATTACAGGGTATCACGAATTTTGACAAGAAAGGTACAGCGTGTGCCACTATCGATACATTCCTGAACCCCCAACGTCCCACCTAACACCACCACTTTTCGTAAATTCGTACTCCTCTCCTCATGCTTACCGTGGTGAAAGTGTTGTTGACTCCGCTGCCAAATGTGCTGACAGTGCCCGACGCAACGTCGACCATGCGCACCTGCCAGAAGTCAGAAGAAGATGGAGAGGCATCATCAGTCAGTCGAATGGTCCGTATACATGCGGAGAGGCATTTGCTTTTCTGCATTACTTTCTCCCTTCTCTGCGTTGAAGAATCCAACTCAAAGAGGAGGCAATCAAAATTGAGAGGTAAGATCGCCAAACGAGAAAAATCCGTGGAGGTGACGATGCTTATCTAATCTTCAATCATGCATCTCTTACTTTGTTGTTGCCGGTGTCAGCGACGTACAAAGTGATGCCATCTGCGCTCATGGCGAGGCCCTGCGATGAAAGATAAAGCGGGTGCATTGGTACATTAGAATTGTGAATCCGCTCGTGTGATGTTCGCGAATGGTTAAGAAGAAAAGCATTGGATGATTATCACATTGGGCCCCTCTATCCACCTTACAAGAAACCAAGGAAGTGCTGATTCAATCCTTGCATGAAGATTCTCTTTTAAAATCGCCTTTGATGTAGGAATGCTGCACCTGAGGCAAGTTGAACTTTGCGCTCGAGCCAACGCCGTCAGCATGGCCCAAATTGTCAGCGGTTACCGACGACCCACAGCAGCCGCACAGGGTGGACACCGTTTCGGCCACCAGGTCCAGCACACGAATGAAGCCGTTGGTGGTGTCCGCAACGTAAGCCGTGTTGCCATCGGGGGACAGGGTGAGCGCAGCGGGAGACCGAAAGCGCGCGTCCACGAATGCGCCGTCTTGGTAGCCGTAACGGTCGCCCGCAGCGGTTTCTCCGGTCAGCGAGCGCACGTTGCCGTCGGTTAAGTTCACCTAGAAGGGTCCAAAAAGAATTTAAAAAAAAAGCACGAGCAACAACATTAGCAACCCATAATACACGCGTGTGTAAACAAGCACGCGTTATACTCGCGCACGTGCGCGTACACCCTCGTCCACTCCGTCGAGAATCAACAAGATGCTACGCATGGAAAAACAGCAAGTACGCTCACACATCAATTCTTTTTCAATGACCATCTACCCCATGCTCCTCAATCGTTTATACTCCTTTCTCAAGGCAAGCCTTACCGTGCGAATGTGGTCGTTGCGGTGCGGCATGTACGCCAGGAAGTGGCCTCCAGCGTGGGCGAGCACGGCCCCTGCTTTCGGGTTGTAAATCGAGGCCTCGGCCCCCACGCCGTCCTTGTTCACGTGGCCACCGTCGCCTGCCAAATGCTTCACTTCTTGAGTAGCCAAATCCAGGGTGCGGACTAAATTGTTGCCCGTGTCGAACACCACTGCGGAAGTGGCCGGGTCGGTAGATGAAGTGCCCGGTCGGAGAGCAAACCCCCAGGGTTGCTTGAAGCTCGCCTCCTCGCCGATCCCGTCGGCGTTTCCGCTCTTGCGTTGGCCCGCCAGGACTGCTGTTTCCCCGTATCGCTGGAGCTGAGTCGGTTGCGGCGTGGGAGCTGACGGTCTAAGCGTCGGCTGTTCGGTAGGGTGAGAAGAAATGCTGGGTGATGCCGTTGGGTCTGACGTTCGGGTGGGCTCCGGAGTGGTGGGAGAGACAGTGGGGCTGTGCGAGGGCAACACCGTGGGAGCCGGGGTTAGCGAGGGCTCAGGGGTAGGGCGCCGAGATAATGTAGGCTGTGTGGTCATCGAAGGCCTTGGCGAAGGTCGATAAGTGCTGGTAGGCTCTGGAGTAGGGAGCATTGACGGCGCCGGGGTGGAGGTCGGCTGCGGCGAAGGTTGAGATGTTGGATTGGGAACGGGCGGTATGGAGGGAGCACCGGTTTCGGTCGGCGAAGGCGTTGGCGCCAGCGATGGCTTCGTAGTCACGGTAGGTGGAGGCGTCACCGTAGGCTCGTTGGATTTGGTGGGCAGCGGCGACGGCCGGAACGAGCCCGTTGGCACGTGCGTTGGTTGCGCGGACGGCAGAGGGCTGGGAAGAAGCGACGACGTTGGAATCAGTGACGAGGGCAAGTGAGTTGGTGCCTCCGATGGTGACGCTTGCAGTTGGCGCAGCTTTGCCCTGAACTCTTCGGCTTCTAGATCGAAGCGATTGCAGACGGCTTTTGCTTGCCGCAGCTGGGACAAGTACGTGGGCATGGGTGTTGGTTTCGAAGACACAGACGGCGCATGCGTGTTTGTAGGGTAAGCTGTAGGCTGGGGCACAGGCGAAGCTGTAGGAGACGGGGTCGGATCCTTAGATACACTCGGGAGCACTGTTGGCGGGAGCGACTCGTATGGAGTCGGCACGAGCTTGGGCGCAGACGACGGCTGAGGAATAGGCGCAGCCGTGGTGATCGTGGTGTTCGTAGTGTTCGCCGCCCAGCATGCTTGTGGAATTAAAATAAAGACCGCAAAAGCTGGAACTCCACGCATAACTATAAGTGAAATTATGCAACAAATATATGCGCAAGCGCGACCCCTGTTATAAGTACGGCGGCTCTGTAGAACGGTGCCGCTGAGAAATACCCTAACCTCCTAAGGCACTCTGTTCCGATGATGTCAAATTTTCCATATTTCGTCTTGGGAGTGCCTTATGTTCTTCACGAGTTCATGAGTGAGAAAACCTCAAATTTCCTGAAAGAAAGCTCGGAATTTTTCAGTTAAGAAATTGCCGAACACTGAATATGCCGGGTTCTTGACTTCGTTTATCCGAAATGACATCATTGCCTTCCGTTCATTGAAGTGTTCACGCGATCACGCATCCAACTTCGAACTGAGTGAGAGCTAAAAGCACAACTGGAAAGATTTGAGTTCTTCCAAAAGCAACACCAAAAGACACCATGACGTCCATGATCAATGATAACTTCCAGGTAAAGAATGCATCGAATCGGCCTCAGCTTAAGAATCTCTCTGTGCACTCTGATTAGAAATCGAGCGCTGCGGCGCTGCGTATCTTTTCTCATGCAACCTTCCTGTTCAATTCAGTTTTCCCTCGGGCCGCCCGACAGCGGCTTCTCGCTTTTCTTGGCCGAACGCACGAAAAAAGTGCACTTCATTCGTCACGCTGAAGGCCATCACAACGTGCTCACTGCAGAAACGGGATCTAACAAATGCTTGCACCGAGGTGCGAAACTTTTGCCCTTGTCGGCTCCGTCTTGAGCCTAGTCCCGACCCACTTGATATTGCAGATTCTTGTGGCAACCATCGTCTCTTCGAGAGGAAATCGACCCGATACCGAAATTATTTTCGAAGGCATTTGAGCCTGCGTATATTTTTGTGTGTCTATTGTTGTTCGTTCTCAGGCGACAAGCCGGCGCCGGACCACCCGCTTTGGGACGCCCGCTTGACCGATAAAGGCATCGAGCAAGCGCGAAAGCTGAAGGAACACCTCGCGCACCGGCCATCAGGCGGCCGCTCTTTTACTGCTTTCGACTTGGTGGTGGTTAGCCCGCTTACTCGTACACTGGAGACTGCGAACCACATTTTTGGTGAGCGCCTTTTTTGTTTGCCCCTTAAGCCACATGCTTGTTTTTCAGCTCTCCTGTTGGCAAAGTTCTGCGCTCTGTCGTCACAGTCAATATTTTTCTCTCCCATCTGCCGAAGACTCATTTGATGCAGATGCTCTGAACTTTTATTTCTGGTTTATTCAAAATTCCATATTTATTTCTTGCTGCCGCTGCTTTAAGTAGGCCCTGCGCGGCCACCTGGTGTGCCCACTTTCCTGGCCGAGGCAAAAGACGGCCAAAAGAACGTGCCACGGCCGCGCATCCTGGTAAGCCCAAACACATTGAATTTAAATGATTCAAGCGATAATTTGTTCTCGCCGTCTGGTGAATGGGTTGTTGTTGTTGTTGTTTGTATCTGCTAATCATCATCCTTCTACAACCGAAGGTGCGCGAGGAATGCCGCGAGCGGTGGGGGGAATACGTCTGCGACGGCCGCCGCCCCATCCGTGAAATCATGCCGGAATGTAAGCCTCCCTATTTCACTTTTTCTTTCTCTTTTTTTTCTTCCGTCGTATCATGCATATAACTTTATGACTCTTTCCACAAGATTCTTAAATGTGCTCCCTTTTCTTTCGTCCCTTGTTTTTTTAGTCCCACACTTCGACTTCGGCGAACTCGAACACGATGAAGACGTCTTCTACACGCCCGATGCCCGGGAGTCGCAAGAGCACACCTGCGCGCGCGCCGTGCTCTTCCTCGAGTGGCTCAACAAGGTATAGCGGTCTGGCGCTTCAACGCTCTGTACTTCATCTGCTAAAGATACCTGAACTTGTTTCTGTTCTCAATTTTTGCGTATTTACCTTCTCTTTTCTTTGTCCTTTCAGCGCCCCGAAAAGTGCATTGCGGTGGTGACTCACAGCAGCTTTTTGAAGCACTTGTTCATGCAATTTGGCGGCGACAAAAGCAGCACTGATAAGGACACCATCCAACGGCTAGCAGGCAACTGCGAGCTCCGGTACACTAGCATCTGAATCGTGCATCGAAGATGAATCAATACCTGGCTTACAAGAGCCACACTGCTTAGTAATTGCTTGCTCATTGCTTGGCCTAAAGCTCTCGATTCACCGTGGTTCCTTTGCCAATCGCTCCGCTGAATTTCACTTCTTCTTTATTCAAAAATAGGTCGGTGGTAATGTGCTCGCACGGAGTCAAGGACAGCCGCTCAGTAGGCTCCATGACCCCCACTGCTCCTGGCGGCCAGAGCCAATTTGCCAGCTCCTCCACCGTCAACACGGGAGAGCTCGACGAACCAACGACGACAAGTCCGTAGGCACCTGTATTTTCAAGCAGCTACCCTCATGGGGGCAAAATTTTGAGCATTTTTTCAAGACACGCAAAAGGCAGTAGAATTCAGTTGGATAAAGGCGTACCATAAAGCTACAGACCTGATGCGCATTCAAGACCCTGTATCATAGCAGATAAAATAAGAACCTCCTCTTCCTTGCCTGATATCTAAGATGAGCAAAAAGCAAGTAAGCTGCCAGTGAGCGCAATAAATTTTACATTGAACTTATTAAACCTTAAAACCTTAGCCTAGGGACCTCGAACGAACTGAGACCTTATTCGGTGTTCGCTGTATTGTGCATTGCGCATTGCAGATTATGAATGAATAGTGCATGAGAGCAGAGGAAGGTGATGTGTTTCTATACGAAGCCAAAGTATCAATTAACGGGTTTAATTCGATTCGGATTAAGCAAATAGCTAACTAAAACGAAATGGTATGTCTTCTGGCTAGAAAACAGAAAAATCCATAGGCCATCGCGCTTGTCTACCGCTACTGCGGACTGCACGCGCCTAAGTCTTCTCGGCTTCCAAGAGATCCAATACTTTCTTCAAAACTTCAGAGGGTCCTTGTGATGTGAGCAGCACAGGCAGCAGCCGAGAGGGCAGCTGCCTCGAAGCCCGGAGGCTGTTGGGACACAAAGTCTCCGCAGTAATAGAGCCGCAGCTGGTCGTCTGCCGCAAAGTCATTGCTGGTTTTACCTTCGTTACTGCTGCTAACTTCTACAGGCGCGGCCACACCACTAGTGCTCTTGCTGCTGCCTCCGTCGCTGTTGTTTCCAGTGCCTTGACCATCTGTTTGCTGCTGCTCCTGCTCCTCCTGTCCCGGTGTTGGCGCACGCACCAGCGGCGGTAC
>Ga0307971_1000879_pt1 | contig 15217 bp, 18 predicted proteins | sample OrgLakmetagen714_FD_201820 | JGI IMG/M metagenome (GOLD analysis project Ga0307971, IMG submission 201820) | Saline water microbial communities from Organic Lake, Antarctica - #714 | ecosystem: Environmental > Aquatic > Non-marine Saline and Alkaline > Saline | place: Antarctica: Organic Lake... | reverse complement strand
GCACCATTTATGTTCGCCCGACACCTGCTCTTCGAAGTGGTGCACTTCATTCAAAATTTACTGCGAATGCTTGGGGAAATGGAAGTCAAGCGCCGGAGGTCGAGGATGAGTTCTTGGCAGAATCAGTAGCAATTGTGGATGATCTACTGTCAAAGGAAGCTCTTTTTGAGTTACGGAGCTTTTGTGAAGATTCAACAATCTTTCATAAGAACTACATTCAAGTAAGTTATTGACTATTTCGAATTGTTGGGCACCCTGCCATAGCTTCCATTGATTTTATTCATTTGCTGCTGACCCTACCTTTAGGGCTATGTTGGAGCTTTTATGGGAGACGGCTTTGGAGCAGCTGGTCTTCTCCATCAGGTTGCTACAGAGCTAATTGCAGCATTTCCTAGGATCCTCTTGGGTCGTCGCCTCGTGCAAGCTTGGTCGTACAAGTACGACGAAGGACATGACCGAGGCATTGATCCTCACAGCGATGCTGGAGCTGTCAGTGTGAATCTTTGGCTCACGCCTGATGACGCAAATTTAGATGCGGGCACAGGGGGTCTAATCATTTGGCCCGAAGAACCTCCGAAAGATTGGACTTTTGAGAAAGCGAATTCCGACACTGCAAGTGTACTTGAACACCTCGAAAGTGGCAGGTTCGAGGATCAACCGACTTCCATGGATCAGTGGCGATTGCACAAGAATAATGCCGGCGGGTTGCATAGGAAGGGACACAAGAAGAAGGTTCTCCGCGTGCCCTATAAAGAAAATCGGTGTATATTATTCGAAAGCCGCCTTTTCCATCAGACGGACAAAATCAAATTCAAATCGGGATACAGGAACCGGAGAATTAATGTCACGTTCTTGTTTTTGTGATAGTCTGAATTGCAACTCCCCGATGCACGGTAAAGATATAATTCTGTGTACATAAAGACCAGGCGAGCGTTTATTTACGTCGGTTAGCGGCTCGGATTTTAGAAGCGGATCGCGACTCATCCAAGGTCTGCACAAAGAGCGAAGAGCACACCCCAGTCGCGCTTTAATTCAGCCCTAGCCCCAAATGAACCAGGCGGAAAGTAAAATCTAAGATAAGTGCGACTGGGACGTGGTTGTGGTTGTGGTATGTAGCCATACAATTCTGCGCATATAACGGGGGAAGAGAAGGTATTGATATTTTGTAAGTGCACATGGCAGGGTACAATTTAAACGGCATCATAGGAGCCCCAGGCAGTGCTCGGGAGCTAGCCAGGCCGAGGCTTGGGGTTTGAAGTTTACCGAGGACTCGGGGACCACACAAGCACACGGACGGGGCACCTTATGCCACCAGTATTCACCAAGACGGTGCCAAGACGCCAAGACCACTACTGTACTGTACCAAGGGTTGCCACCTTACTGTACTGTACTTGTACCTGGTACTGTAGCTACAGATGTACAGAACGTACAGAAGTGGCTTCTGGCACGTGTCAAAAAGTTGAAGCAAAAATAAGCAAAACAATGCAGCAAGCAAACTGCTGTAATTACACACTACAGTACACAGTCAACCTTTCATGTCCATCGATGGCTAACCGAACTACCTACGATTTGATCATTTCTTTTATAAACTAGTGGATTTAGTAGTTTATAGATTGAGATACACCGTCGCCTCATTTTATAGCTTCTCAGGCGAGTGAAAGCATGCCGAAGCTCATCGCAACGGGCTTGTCGAGGGATGACTTTGACACCCTAAAGCGTCACGGAAACCTGCACAAGACTACAGAAGCAGAAAACGTAGGAAGACCATGGTTTGGGCGAGAAGAACCATCACTTATGGGTGACGCATTATTCTGTGGTGATGTATTCACGCTACTTCAGTTGGCGATTCGAGGCAATCGAGAGTTAGAGCTTCAGGACCTACCTCCTCCCTTGGTCGCGTTCCGCTCCACTGGTATAGAGGCGCAAGCAAAGCAAGCTAGCGTAGCCTCTCATTGGAACACGTCCCAGCTTGAAAATCCCAATGCAACTGGACCGTTTGAACTGATCCGTGCAATTCTCCGCGACAACCGGGGAATAGTTGCATTCGGAGTGGGAGTTTCGGCGATGCATGGGCTTATTGGCTCTGTCGCCAAATTTGTGGTGCTGCGTGCTGCAATAGCCTCCGTTGAAAACGATGAGCCTATCAAAACCAAGCTTCTCCTCGCTTTAGCTCTTGCTGGAGTCTCCGCTTGCGAAGGCGCGTGTAGCGTCATGGCGTATCAAGCCATTACTGGCTCTTCAGCGCACATTGCAATAGCGAGATCAGGTACTACAGTGAACTTAGTTAGCCATTCAGTATTCAATGTAATACTTATTTATGACACATATGCCCATTTGATTCATAGGTGGCTTGCTGATTAGGAAATTAAGCAAAGTTGCGACGTCTTTGCCTTCTCAAAAGACTGGGGCACAAAAGGCAGCAAATGCAGTCGACATCTCGTCATTTTTCGCTTCTGACATTCCTAGGTGTCTCCACGCCGGGAGGTGGATAGCAATTCTACCTTCAGGAATATTTGGAATGTGTGGAGGAATTGGAGTTTTGCTGTATTATCTTGGCCGAGGTGCTCTAGTTGGTCTCGCTGGAATGCTAGCTTTTGTTTTCTGGGGTTTGAAAATGCAAGAACGTGCTCATAGACTTGAAAAGGAAGTAGTGAGACTACGGGATCAGAGGTTGCGGTTATTGAAACAAGTAATCGATGGACACAAGGCCGTCAAATATAATGCGTGGGAAGGGCAATTCAGCGAGGCCATGAACGCAGCCAGGAATGCTGAGTGTGAAGCTTTGAGGCGATACCGCATAGCATACGTTTCAACCATATCGGCAGGAAAGGGCTTTCCCCCAATCTGTGCCATGTTAACAATCATTGTCACTGCTGCTCTCAACGGTTGGAAAATTACAGCGGCTGATGCGTTTGCCACTGTTGCAATCTTTCAGACAATTCGAATTGGTGTGATACTAATTCCCATGGCTACGGGTTTGCTAGGCTCTGTGACAATCGCGTTTGATCGTTGCGCTCGATACCTCCGCATGCCAGAGCGCTCAAAGTTAAAGCATGCTTCTGTAGGCCATGCTGTGGAAGTAGACAATTTAAGGATAGATTTCTCATCGCCCGTTAATAGGGCGACTTCGCAAGAACCACTACCAGAAATGTCATTCAAAATGTTTGTTCCAAAACTTGCAATACCTTTCGGCGAAGTCGTGGCAACCGTAGGTACGCAGTATTCGATAGACCCCGCCATCCCTTTTCACAGAACCTACTTAGATTGGTACTTTCCTTATCAACTAATTCAAATAATTTAACTTATTTACGGTAGGTGCCGTCGGCGGCGGCAAATCGACTCTTATTCAGGCCATTCTTGGTTCCGTGCCACCTTCACACGATGCGGACGAGGGGGCTGGGTGTCTGATAGCAACTACACCAAATACTGGCTATTCCCCTCAAGAAGCAGTCGTAGTTTCAGGAACTATAGAGGAAAATATTTTACTCGGCCGTTCGTTCGATGCTGATGCTTTTCAATTTGCGCTTTCGTTCGCACAATTCGAGAAAGTGAGTGATTTATGAAAGTCAGTGTCCGTTTTCCTGTCCATCTAAAACTGAACCTTCAACTTTAATTCTTCAGGATCTCGAGCATCTACCAGGCGGCAAACATACGGTTGTTGGAGAGCGTGGAACTACTCTTTCGGGTGGCCAATCTCACAGACTTTGCATCGCTAGGGCCATCTATGGCAAACCTGATTTACTTTGTCTGGACGGCTCTCTGGCTGCTTTAGACCCAAATGTTGCGCGGAAAGTTTTCGATGCACTGGTTTCCTACACTCGAGAGAAGCCAAAACATCGAGCTGCCTTAATTGTGCTATCTCAATTGAACCTTCTACCAGAATGTGATCGAATTCTCCACTTAGAGAAGGGTAACCTCATCTTCAACGGTGATTATCAGGGGCTCATGAGAAGTCCTACAGGGACAGCTTTCTTGGAAAATTACATCACTGAAAATGACTCGAGTGAAAGCACCAAGGAAGAGGACAAGGAAGAAGACGACCTTCCTTCGTCTGAAGTGCTTAATTCCACTCGCATCATAGGTGCTTCAACTTTGAGCAATGACGCATCGGCTAGTAAGCCCCTCGGTAAAACAAGCGTTGATGCTACTCCGGCCACTGAACTGGTGCTCAAAGAACATGTGGTCCGAGGTGCCGTTACATGGAAGGTGGTGGACGAATGGGCAAAGTCAGCTCACCGACCGACTTTGGCACTCAGTGTAAGCGGTTACGTGCTTTCTGTCGTTGTGCTAGCGCTGAATGATGTTTTCATTGCCCTCTGGGCGGCAAACGACAAGCCGAACGCTGGTTTCGCAGCCATATATGGGTGCCTTTCCTTTGGCCACCTTCTCTTTCTAGTTGTTGCTTCATTTATTTTGGTCTGCGCTGCCACGAAGGCCGGCGAGAATCTCCACGGGCAGTGTTTTCGTAGCGTCATAGCGGCACCCATGAGTTGGTTTGAGTCGACTCCATCAGGAAGGATCATTTCGAGATTTGGCAACGACATCGAGGCGATGGACACACGATGGTCAATGCTGCTTGAGTCTGGCATTAATCAGTGTACAATGTTCTCTAATATCATTTTGATGATGTGCATTATTGTGCCTCAACTTACCCCACTGATATTATTTTGTATTGCTGGTTTGGGCTTCTCGATGGTGACAATCAACACCGTAAACCGCGATCTCAAGCGGCTTTCGAACAATTCGGTTGCTCCGGTGGTCACCAATGTGCATGAAGCTGAGAGGGCTCGTGATGTCGCCTTGGCAATAGGTTGCGAGGATTTCTTCGTAAAGCGCCACTCGAAAAATATTGACGATATGCTCAAAGCTCATTTCATGGAAAATTCAATATCGGATTGCTCACTTCTTACAGCTCAGTGTTGGTGCTTGGTCATAATCATCTCGGTCGCCTTCATGATAATTGTTGGTGACATCGTGCCGCCTACTCTCGCTCCAGTTGCTCTTGCGTATGCAGTCATATGCCCTCATTCCGGACAGGTGAATTATCATGTTCATTCATTTTTTTGTCGTTGATCAGTATATCACGTCATTATTTATCCTTTCATTCTTTGCTCCCTACTCTAGTACACCTTCTCCATGCTGTTGGCGCTGGCCGTCACGAGCACATCACTTGAGCGGCTGTTTGAATACCTTCCCAACGGAAAAGTGCCCCACGAAGCTACTCCTGACGAACAAACTGTGGACCCACCTCCTTCGTGGCCTTCCGCTGGGCTCCTTGAGTTTCGGGACGTGACCCTGCGTTACCGCACTGGCTTGGCGCCCTCGCTGTCTGGCGTCAGCTTTCACGTTGGCGCTGGCCAGCGCTGTGGAATCGTTGGCCGCACTGGCGCAGGCAAGAGCACCATTTTAGTGGCCCTATTCCGCCTTGTAGAGCCAGAAGGCGGCGACATTTGCATCGATGGTCTGAACGCAGCTTCACTGAGCTTGAAACGCTTGCGGAGCGCCATGTCCATGATCCCTCAAGAGACAGTGCTCATGGCTGGCACCGTGCGAAACAACTTAGATCCCTTTGACGAGCGCACCGACGCGGAGTGTGCCGCTGTCTTGGACCAGGTGGGCCTGTCTCCTGGCTTGATGCGCCAGCAGGTGGGCGGCGGGTCCGACGACGACGGCCGGTCCATTCTGTCGGCAGGAGAGCGGCAGCTGCTCGCCATTGCTCGCGCCCTGCTGAAGAAGAGCAAAGTCGTGTGCATGGACGAGCCCACGAGCCACGTCGACGCGGCCACCGACGCGCGGGTGCAGAAGTGCGTGTCGCAAGCGTTTCCCAACGCGACTCTCGTGGTGATTGCGCACCGCCTCCACACCGTGGTGGGCTTCGACCAGCTGGTGGTCATGGCCGACGGCGCGGTTCGCCAGGTGGGGACTCCCGCGCAACTCTTGGGCGCACCGGGGCTGCTCGCAGACATGGCGGCTGCGCTTGGCCCTGACGCGTCCACGAACTTGCGCTCTCTGGCAGCCAAGAAGAAGACAGCTTAATGCAAGCAGCGACTTAACAATTTGCGACATCCATGGAGTCAGGTAGTGGCTCGCTGCTCTACTTATTCCTGCGTCGAAAGCGCATTAGCGCTTGAGCTGAAGTATTGCAGGGCCACTGCCTTAACCGTACTCGTAGGCATGTGTTCACCGTTCTCCGTACCAGTAGGCATGTGTTCACCCCAATAGGACGTCAGAAAAGAGAATGAAAGACGGAAGAAACGGAGCCATTTGCTTGGAGGTCTGGGTGACTGAGTTCTGAATTCCCCCCTCTGATTAATTCGCAACTCACTTATAAAATCCGAAAATCGGCTCGGTTATCGTGGGTGTGTCCCTGTATCGTGTATCGGAATCCGTTTTATATGTGATGTGCCAAATTTGTTTTGAGGTATGATATAGGTCTTCATTTTTTGAATACTTTCGTGCGCACATCAGGTAAATTCATTTGCGTAAGCATTTCTTGAGTTCACTAAGAGTTCACTCGAGGCTCGAGAGGTAGTGTCGTTCTGGGTGATATTAACAACTTCATAAAAATTTTAGTCCCCTTTCCCCACCAAAAAATCAAAAAGACAAAAATATGTTCGGATCCCCGCCAATTCTACTGCGCAGGGGTCACTCCGACTTTCTTTTCTCGCGCAACAGGGTTGATACGGGGCGACGCACTTCGGGGCGACGTCGACGAGTCTCGGTCTCGCGTCACGGAAGACGCTGGTTCACGCACATGGTCCGCCCGTGGCGACGGCGGCCGCACTGGAGCCGCCAAGGGCGACGGCCGTGGCGCCGTAGATCGCGCCTCAAACGCGTCGCTGGCGCTTCGGGCGGCTCGCCCTTTGTTCAAGACGGCCGCCAAGCTTTCGTGGGCCAGTTCCTGGGCCACGCAGCGCAGGCCACGGGCACAAACGTTGTCGTAGAGGGCATTGGCTGCGGCGGGCGCTCGCTGCTTGAACCAGCGGAGCTGCTCCAGGGCTTCGTAAGCGCAGGCGGCGGGGTCCTCGGCCAGTGCCGCGACAAGGCGGGCGAACGCGTCGGTGGCGGCGGCTTGCACCTCGAGCCACGCGGCGTGCACGCGCGGGTCCGACAGCGCGTCGTCGGTGGTGCGGGCCGCGTCGCTGAGGGCGGCCAACCCCAGGCGCAACGGCGAAAAGTGGCCGCTGCTGCTGCTGGGAAGGCGCTCGAGGCAGCTGTGGCAACGCCGGAAGACGAAAGTGCCGGTAGTGGCGGCGGCGGGTGCACCCGTGCCATCACTTGCCGCACCCAAACTGCTGCTGCTGCGTGGAACGGGCGCGCTGCCCCCACTGTCGCCACCAGCGGCGCTGCCCCGCAAGCCGAGTGCGTCAGCTGCGGAGACAACACGGTCTGCCACGAGCGTCTCAAGGTGCTTGCGCCGCAGCGCCAGCTCCGGCCACCTGGGCACCAACTCGCTGTTCGGGCTGGAGGTGTCCGGCACCGAGCAGCTTGGCAGAATGGCCAACAAAAGCGCCAGCCACAGCACGAGCAGCCAGTCGAGCGCTTGCAGCACAAGAGCCGCTGTTGCGTTCAACCACGGCCGTGCCTCGCTCGCGCGCTCCCAGGCGTCGCGCAGGCGCCACAGGGTTTTGGTGGCGACGCGGCGCGCGCTGCGCTGTCGCGCGGCGTCGATTTCGAGCCGAAGGGCGTCGAACGTGAGCGTGCCTCGGTCGCCGCGCAGGCTCTGCGCTTGCTCGGCCCGCAAAAAGACGGCACTGCATGCGAGGCCGTCGCTGCAGTCTTCACCCAAGTCAGCTTCGAGCTGCTCTTGGAGCGCGGGCGAGTTGCCCATGGCCTCCTTGACCAATGAGACGAGGTCCACCGCCTCGCCCGCATCCTCGTCGTCCTTCTCCAAGGCAACCAAGTCGAAAATCAACCGCCAATTCGCATCTGTAGATTATTGCACGGTCAGATATATGCTTAGCCGTTGTTGTGAAAAATATCACAATTTCAAGGAATAGTCGGTCTGGTTGAGTAGAACGGCGTGTCATATGAATGCACGATGTTTACGAGTGCTTGGCCTGCGAGTGCACTACTAACCTGCAGGGTTTAACGGTGCGTGAGCATCTGCCGGACGCTCGTGCGGAACTGCAAATTCACCGAACAGATCGACAGGTTGAACATGTTCTCGACCTGCGACAGGCGAGTCTGAATCGGTCCCGTTCGTGGCAGAGAAAAATGGTGTCTCAGGGCTACTGCTGCTCTTTTCCATGGGAATGTGTGGGGTCTCAGGACGCCCTGGCGATCTGAATGGATCGAGCGACCAATCTTCGAAAGACATTTTGGAAATATCGTCAGCACGTTCATCCTATGCGCGCGCAGACAGCATGATTCGCGACGCCTTCCCACGGCCCGTCAGAGCTGCCTTCCTTCTTATTCGCCTTCTTGCCTGCCTGCTGGACTGCTATGCTGGATCTTCAGGCTATTTTCTATTTTGAACAAAACCCCGAGAGGGGGTTGATGACGTGGACGTGGACTGTGAGCTGCTTTGACGAGGAGGGAGGAAGTACCGTATATTTTGACTCGAGAATTCGATGAAGAAACCATCTGAACTGCCCGGCATAGAATAGAAAATTTAAGCGACTCCCAGAGCTCCCGCCACAAGATGAGCTCGCCCGACACCCCTGCCACGCCAGGCAGCGCGGTCAAATATGACCTTACTTCGCAGCTTTCTAAATATTTGGATCTTCATATGATGTTTCCGTTGCTGGAGTTTGTAGACGGAAACGAGTTCTTGGGCTACAATCCAGCTGACATCCAGCGTGCGCGCCTCGCTTTGGTCACTCCGACGAACATGGTGGAGTATGCGATCGAGATTCACCAAGAACTCGAAAAGACTCAAAAAGTCCCACCTGAGATGGAAAAGCAGAAGCAAGCAGTATACGCACAAATTGAGACCAACGAAAAGATGGACCCGACGCTTGCCATGTTCTTCGCTGAGAAGGTACCTAGCTACTGCAACTACGCGCATTTTAGCCGGTCTTAAGGAGGAGCCAGCAAGTGGCGTGTCAACAGTCGACTTGCTTCCACATCTATATCTTTATGCCTACTTTATAGAACTCATTTGGTCACCGATCATGCGATTGAGGGTGTCTGTAAGAGGTGTTGTATACTGGGAGCTTTGCCGCAATATGCTTCTGTGTGAAAGGTTGATGGTGATAGTAGCGACCAGCATTTTTGCCTTCAGATGCTAGTGTAGTTCATCACCTTGTCTCATTTCGTCATGTAATGCTCTACTTGTTTCGCTTCACGTTTTATCTGTAGGAGGGAGGCAAGTACGAAGGCGTCTTCACGGAGCAGTCTCCGCTCACGACGGCATGGCTGCAAGAAACCTTGGGCGTGGGGCCTGACGCCTTGGCGGCCTACTACAAGTGCGCCAAGTTTGAGTACGAGTGCGGGCAGTACGAAGTGGCTGCGCCCATGCTGTCCAACTTTTTGATGGTGGCCGAGCACCAGATGCCGTCGCACGCGCTCGGGTTTCAGGCCCTGTGGGGCAAGTTCGCGGCGCTCATTTTGCTGCCCCAAGAGACTTACCCCACCAAGTGGGACCTCGCCCTCGCCGAGTTTGAAAAGCTCCGGGCAGCCATTGACGCGCGCAACGACGGCGACAAGCAGCAGCTGCAGCAGCGCACGTGGCTCCTTCACTGGTCCCTCTTTGTGTTCTGGAACCACCCGAAGGTATGAACATATGGTCCTCGTTTCTTTTCCTTTTTCTTTTCCCCCCTCAACTCTCGTTTCTTCTTCTCTTTCTCCCTCCTTACTACATCACTACACGTTTGGATATCAACCGCGATTTTTTGTGATCCACTTGGTTTGCATGATTTGTGGGCCAGAATCATGAGTTCTCACTACAGCCGCATTCCGTCGATAATTTCTTGTTTGCTCCCAGTTCAGCCTTCCGTTCTCCCTTTCATTAACTAGCTAGACTTCTTTGAAATGTGGCCTGTTTTGATTCCATTCTATACTTCAATTCCATTCGTCCTCCTGCATTTGCATGGCCTTCCTTATTACATCAGGGGCGCGACCTGATCATCGACGCGTTCTTGTCGGAGAAGTATTTGCAGGCCATCCAGATCAACGCGCCGTGGCTGTTGCGGTACCTCACCACCGCCATCGTGATCAACAAACGGCGCCGCACCGAGCTCAAGGGCTTAGTGCGCGTGCTGCAGCAGGAGCACTACACTTACACGGACCCGGTGACGTCGTTTTTGGAGTGCCTCCGGGTCGACTTCGACTTCGACGGCGCGCAAGCCAAGCTGCTCGAGTGCACCGCCATGCTCAAGGCCGACTACTTTTTGTGCAACTGCACCGACGAATTCGTGAAAGCCGCACGCTTTTTCGTGTTCGAAACCTATTGCCGCATCCACCAGAAGATCGACCTCGCGGGCTTGGCGACGAAGCTCATGATGAACCCCGAAGACGCAGAGCTTTGGATCGTGAACTTGATCCGCGGCGCTCAGCTCGATGCGAAAATCGACTCCGCCCAAGGTTGCGTCATCATGGGCTCCAACTTTCCTTCCATATACCAGCAGGTGGTGGACAAAACCAAAGACTTGCCTGCGAGGGCGCACCAACTCGCAGTTCAACTGGACCGTGTCAGTGACGCGGAACTCATCAAGACGGCCCAAGCCGCCAAGTCCATGGGCGATGACCGGGATTAAACCTATACACTAGAGCAACGACATGGCACATCTTATGCCGCTTTCTCGAACTCGGCTACCATAATTCGGTAGCCGCTAGACATAAGAACCGTGTCTGATCCTCTTATTCTTATGGTGATCTCTGAATCCAATTCTTTTTGGGCGTTCTGCTCTCAGGCATTCCGGCATTCCGCATTCCGGCCCATACCTACGGACCTAAGTTGGACCTAATTACTATAGATTCGCCTAATATATAGACTTTTGACGAAAACAAACTTTCCGAACATCAACCAAGTACTGAATGACTTCGAATTCGAAAACAAAGTAGACTATCCCGACGGGGATGTTGTGCACCTCGGGATAGGGAAACCCGCGCGTTGATTGGTGCTCATCATCAAGAGTTACATGTTCCAAATGGATTCCTTCTGTTGGCTTCGGCAATTTTTTTCCACCGTGTTGCACTGCGCCACTGCGCCACTCAAATTTAAGTTCACTTTTCATAAGGTCCCTCGACGCCCCTGGCTCTGGCTCTGGCCTTTTGCATGCACTTTTATAATACCTTGATTAGCAGCTGAGCAAACTTTGAGAGCAATCGGCTACCCTCACGGTCTACTACTTTTTTGAAGTCTTCGCGATAGGCAAATCTACAGTACGGCCATGGAGCATGCGCAGAATTAGGGTTGGGGTTGGGCATGGTACATGAAAGGATTAATGGTTAAACATAAATCATGCAAGGATTTTAGATTTTGTTATATATTACTTATTACACCAGCAAACGCCCACGCGCCACAGTACGCCACACCACCACCACATACCACCCAAGTGCAAAGGGGCATAAATGAATTACACGGAGCTGCGTTTTGATGAAGCCACCAGAACGAAAACCAAAACCATCAAAAAGTCTGACTGGCTGGGCTTCTAAGTGTCCTTTTGCTTTTGCGTAATCGTAATGCGTAATGCATAACACGAGGTACAAAGGACTTGGAACATGGAACTAGAACAAGAATATCAGCAGAACGGAAGACGGTAGAATGCAAGCCAGAACGCAGAACGGCAGAACTCAATTTCTTATCTCGGCCGACCGCCGAAATCGTCTGATAAAAAAAAAGCCACTGTGCATGGTCAATGGGATAGGCGTGGGCGCAGCGAGCAGCGATTAGCCGAAAGCACACACTCACACAGGAGGAACAAGAAGTGGCCTTGCGTTTGTGTTCCGAGCAAAAGGGCTTACTTGGAACCCAGAACACAGCAAACGCACGAGCAGATTACACTTCTACACTGCACACAGAAATCAAAGCAGGCTATTTACCGAAAAGCAATGCCACTCGAAACGCTCCTCCCGAACGCGACAAAAAGAGAAAAAAGAAGGAAGCCCATGGAGAGCCATGGGTGGCCCCTGCGCCCCTGCGCTCTTATGAAGTTAGCGTTAAACCGCAAGCTGAAGGTTTCATTCCGAGAAAAGAGCTTTAAACTTTATATCTCAAAGTTCACACGAAACTTGGCGTGGATTAATCATGGTTGGTAGTAAATTCGCCACTGGCCCAAATGGTTCTAGTCTCGTTAATAAACTCTCCCCAAAAACAATAAAAAGCAAGTACAAAGCATTCACAGAGGCACACGAAGAATATACTTGAACTGCATATGCCCTAATGGGGATTAGATTAGATTATATTATACTCCCCCAGTGTAAAGAAAGACAAGGGCAGAAATAGCACATGTCGCGTGTATCTGCGCGTTCCAGAAGGCCTCTATCTGGCGTTTCCCCCCCGATCAAGCCGGCGGGGTCTGAGTGCCCGTTGTGCTTCACGTCCCAGGTACACGAGGTGAATGAGATATATGGCTTGACTTCACTTATAGCCGAGGTGGTTGCGGTTGCGGTTAGAGGAGGGGGCAGGGGCAGATCTATTCGGATGTTGGTGTAGTATGCTGGGTTATCAACAAGAATTCATAAATCGCTCTGACAGGAATTCAGGCGATAAAGATATCAGCACCTGGGAAAATACATAGGGCGGCAGGACACCAATCGAGAGATACAACCAGCTCTCGTTTTTGTTACCCCCTGTAAAATACCCCCTGTAAACCATCGTGAACAACAACAATCTTCTTTCGGATTTCGAAACAAACTTCCTCCAGTCGTCGGTCCGACGGTCCTCTATTCCTCCGCTCCGCTGATCGGTTTGACAGTTGGTCACTACGGCTTCCAAGACTTACCCGAATACCCTTCGCATCTAACGCGCGTAGAATAAACAAATCAACGCCATGGTCAAGGTTAAGATTGCGCGCTGGCACGGAGTGGCAACCTGGAAATGGGATGGAACCGATGATAGCTGTGGAATTTGCCGCTCTGCCTTCGAAGCTTGCTGCCCGGACTGCAAAGCCCCCGGCGACGATTGCCCACCCATGTGGGGCAAATGCAACCACACATTTCACATGCACTGCATTGTGAAGTGGCTAGAGAAAAACAATACTTGCCCTATGTGCCGCGCTGAGTGGGAGTACAAGTAAGTTCTGCAATATCTCTACCAGGAAGCTTTTGTCGCCAGTGGCTCTCTGCTGACTATCAATCGTGGCGTCATCGACAAAAGCATGAACGGATTTTGATATTTTGAGTGACATTCTATATAGCAATTCTCTGTCGCTATTACTCCAAAACTTATCTGGAAGCACGTTCACCTTGATGCTGAACTCGTCTATTGGAAAAGTGGTACTTCAAGAGAGACCAGCGAACAAACCATGGCGTGAGATTTGCGAGAGTTTGTCGCAACAAAATAGAGATACAGTCGTTCTGCTGCTTCGTCGGGATGGTCTTAGCCTCTTCAGAGCAGAAATCTAGCCTCCTTGACGCCTGATTTGCCCGCAGCGCTTATCACACAATCTTCATTTTACACTCATCACCCAATCACTTGTGACTTGTGACCGCGGTTTGCAGCTTTGGCTTGTACCGAAAGAATTAGGAAATCATTAAAAAATTGGTGTCTGTAATGGAGTAACGATTTCATGCGGTGGGCATGAGAAGGAAAGATTAGTAAAGAGTAAGAAAAGGAGATTTTACCGAGGCTGATAGCTGATAGCTTACGTCAAGCGTCAAGGAATTTGGAGTTTATCGATCGCCATAAAAGAATCTTATTTATCTAGTCTATTCCAGTTGATACTCTCCCAAAACAAAGGAAGGCAAGTACACAGCAATTAGCAATCACAGAGGCACAAAAATAATGGACTTGATTTGCATATGCGAAGGCCACATGGATATAGATATGAATAAAGATATAATTTAAAACTTATCCAGCAAACTGGAAATTGGAACTACCAACACCAACACCAACAACGCAAGGCAAATTATCGATTTGAGCTGCGATGAATTTCCGGGTATGCGTAGTGCAACGGAGGTGCATTTCATTTCAAAGAGCGGCCAAAGTGAGGAAGTGAGCAACAGGTGGCCTACGGCCTATCTTATATCTTACCCCCGGAAACGGAAAATGTCGACGAAGTCGAACAAATAGCCCCCACAGCACCCCACATATCTGCCCACAGGTAGAGCTGCAAGCCGGGAAGTTGAACATTCTATCCTGTTTGCCAAATACAAGTATGTGCTTCGTGGTTCGTGTCCGACGCATATTTTCATTTTTGGTCGGATCCGTACTGTATTCGATTGGCGCTTCAGCACAGTCGCACATCAAAAGGAAGGCCCACCACGGGCACAACAAGGAAACGAAGAAGGGGATAAACACGCGCCTCCAGGTGCTAAGAACATGCACCTGCTTTGCCAACTTCCCGTGCTCAGGGGAACTAAGACCCGTTCTTTCCGAGAACCAACAAACCTTGATTCTTGATTGTAGAGCTTTTTTGGTCTTGGCCAAATCTTGAATGGTTCTTTCCGAAACTGCATTCCTGAAAAGCTCGATTCTGGCATGTGGGCTTTTGAAGGTCCATTTTAGTCTCATCCAACTTTTACAAAAATGTTGCTAAGTTCTCGTCCGCCTTAACGTCAATAGCACGAGCATGAGAGAAGTTCCACCAACAAAAAACTCACAGATTATTGCCTTGGATCTCTATAAGACAAAAATCTACTCATCTTCATGCTTCATGCACTCTGAGACCCACAATAACTGTCAGTATTGACGCCCTCACTTGCTGGCCGAATTAGCCTTCCAGGAGCTATAACTGGAGTCTACGGCCACAAGTACTCCTCACAAGTGCTCGCATTATAGCATTGATGTATCTGTATTACCATATGTTCGCCATACTTTTCTGCGATACTTCTGGGCTAAGGTATGCCATCTTTGTTATGACGTCTATTCTTTGGATCAAGCGCAGTAGTTTTGTTTTCCAGCCTATCGATGCCAATGCCTCTTGTCGAAAGTATGTACCAGACTTTTCTATGAAATTCTCTTGTGGTACTTTGACGTGCCGTTGCGCTTCATTGGGAAGACCCATGGCGTGCTGGATTCTGCGGTCTTTCATCGTATCCTTGCTTTACAGGATGCGATCGGCCTTTGCGCGCTGCTTGCTACATGCCATGTCCCTCATCTATGGTCCAC
>Ga0307971_1000869_pt1 | contig 15306 bp, 9 predicted proteins | sample OrgLakmetagen714_FD_201820 | JGI IMG/M metagenome (GOLD analysis project Ga0307971, IMG submission 201820) | Saline water microbial communities from Organic Lake, Antarctica - #714 | ecosystem: Environmental > Aquatic > Non-marine Saline and Alkaline > Saline | place: Antarctica: Organic Lake... | reverse complement strand
TGTAATACCAGTGCACCGGCATCGCCAGGGCATCGGCGATAAATTGGGTTTTGAGCGCGTCGGCGACGCGACAGGGTAGGGCGGGAGTATCGTTCATATAAAAAGGCCTCATACTAGTTCAAGAATTGTCAGTGGACATTAAAGTTTGATAAAAAATAGCCTGAATATGGTGCGATTTCAGCCTCACCAACCGCTAAAGTTTGATAATTGTTTGGGCCAACCAACGCTATGTCGCAAGAGACACTGACAATAAAGTTTGATATTTTTAGAGCTGCTACCAACGACTAGCCTGCCGATTGATTCATTCAAACGCAGCCACTAATGTTTCAGACAAACCAATAAGCCGCCTAGGCTCGGGCTCAATCGAGTTCAGATAGTCGTACAGTACCCTTTCGTACACCACACTTACGAAGACCGACATGTTCCGACTGGAATCGGTAGTGTCGTGAATTATATCGCATACAACTGTTCCGTCCCTAAGAGCGATACGGGCAACACCAACGTGCAGGCTCATAGGAAGAGCTTTTTCATGGATTTCTAACCGTGTACTCCCAAGTATCGTCTGCGGGACGACTTGAGCTAAGCCTTTGTCCATGTATTCTCGTAATAGCATGAACCGGGCACTAAAAATAACAGGAATCGGATCTTGCTTGTTCGCCTCAAGGATACTTTTTAATATCGTATAAACTACCCAAGCACACCTTTCAGCTCTCAAATATAGGTCGTCAGCATCTACCCTAACGTCCTTATTTGTAGCAACAATCAAATGCGTCGGGAAAAAGCATGTCGGTTGATCTGGATATCCAGGCTGAACGTATTCCGGCGGTTCTGCTAGTAGGTAAGAAACCCCGTCTCTCTCGTCCAAGCGAAATCGTATGTTAGGCCCATAGTTGTCATCATGCACATAAAAGTAAACGGAATTTTCGTCCTCTGCACAAACCGCCTCGTCATTTGTCTCATCGACTTGATTCTCACGAGCACCTACTAAGCAGACTGCATGACCACCTGCCCCATTATGCCCCAGTAACAGAACAGGAAATCCTGACCTAACAAAAGAGGTACAATTTACAGAGAACCTTTTCGCTGAAAAGCCTATAACAGAACCATTTTTATTAATATCGCCAGACACCGCCACTGGATTAAAATCCTGCCGATGAATCGCTTCAAGTATTTGGTTCATAGTCATCCCCTTTGATGGGAATGCTCTTGCTCCGAACTGCTCAGCTGACTTTGTTATCTCCGCGGTGGTAGGAATTGCGTGATGGTCGTCAAGTGCAGACGAGTGAAACATGGTCCAAAGGCCAATTGTGGCACACGCAGCGACGCCAGTGTCTTGTTGCTGCCAGGCCAACCCTTTTATAGACAATTTTACTCCAGCTATATGTACATGATATGTGCGAGCCGGCTCGGTAATTCTTGGAGTTTCGGGTGTTTTATCATAGTACAAAGCGAGGACAGCCCTACCAAATGGTGCTGATGGAATTGGCCTTAAAACTATAAATCCGAGATAGTTTTCTTGGAGAAAACCATTTTTATCATTTGTTCCCAAGCCCTCTAAAAAACTCTCCCTATCGATTTCATTAGGGCCAAAAATATGTAATCTTTTGCATACATTGGGATATCCAACGGCGACACGTGAATAAAAACTAGAGAACTCGTCTAAGTAATCTCGATCAAAATAATTTTCTTCAACTAAAATCGTTTTTACTCCGGCCCCGGAAAGATAGCTAATCATATACATCTTCTGATGAGAATAATCTAAAATCCTGATTGGATTCAACTCATCATCAAATGACCACAATGAAATGCCTTTTGGCCGGTTCATCGACACTCCTTATCAATAAAAAACCCAGCTTGGATGCTGGGTTTTAAAAACGTAAAATTTAGATTAGCTATAAAGCTGTGCCAAGCAAGACTCATCAAATCGAGTATTGTAGGGAGAGTTTTTCTGCTCTTTCTTTTTACGATCTAGAGTTTCAACTAAAACATTCATATTCGCTTGTGGAATCTGAAGATCACGCGGCAAAGACGATCTTGGTCTTTGGCTTTCACTCCAGAGCATCCTGCTTTGTTTTTTGGTCATATCCACTCCCCAGTGCACCAATTTGAACACTCTCTGATACAAGCGCACGTTCAGCGGATTTCTTAAAATGCACAACCTGAATCCACTTGTCGAACTGCACTCTACACCTGTATATAGCCTAAAAGCACCACAACAAGCAAGAATGGCGACGCATTCTACTAAAAGGGTGGGCCAGATTCTATGAAAGATTGAGGCGAACCCTCTACACAGCCAGTAATGTTATAAGCCCCCGGGGCCAAGGTGTCATGGCGCAACTACGCAAATCCGGCGTTCGACCTTAAAGATCTCTGACAAGCATGAACACAAGCTCCGGCTCAAACCCTCTGATCATCCAATCCCGCGGAGAAAAGCGAACCTCATGATCTTCGAGATCTATGCTCTTCATTCGCATGAACCGTGAGAAAACTAACGGATGGACAGATTCTCCAGCTGCTGACAGCAGATGGCTCAGGTTCGGTATGCGGCCTGATTCATAAAATTGCCATTGAGGAAAAAGCAATGAACCGTTGTCAGTCAGTTGGAAAGTATACAGATCACGCACGTCGCCACGTGTACAGGCTTTGGTGGCTTCCGGTGAAATCCGAAGCAGTTCAGCCACAACCTCAAGTTCATAGGATTGCTCTACCAGTGCTCGGCACTCTTGCAAAAGACCAAGAGCCATCAGATGCCCCTTAGCTCTCGTGGCCGCCGTATTTTCGTCCAATCCCTTGGCGCCTCCGGAACGCAGAATTGTCTTCTCATTCAGTGATAGACCTTGAGATATCGGCTTTTCCGGTAGCACCAAATCGCCCGGTATCGGAAGGTCTGCTTTGTTCAGCAGTATTCGTATAAGTGAAGCAGGGACTCCGAGGCGCACCATCAGCTGCGCATCATCAATACTAATCTGAGTATCGTCTGGGGTACTATCAGTCATCACAAACCCTAGAGAAACGTCCCGTCGTTGTCTTAAAGACTAGCACCTTTTATCAGCGGAGCGTCCATGGACAATTCAATCAGTACGAATACCCCCCACAAGATCGGCTCGGCACCGCGATCATCACCTGAACCTGTTAATAGATTTTCCTCACCTGTTTAACCAACCCCCTGATATTACGCTCCAGTATATTCACCCACCGCTCTAGATATTCCTCAGGGCTTACCACCGCAGGCTTGCCGTTTCTCCGTGTTTGGCGATGAGGGTGCCTGCTGTTTTTCGCGGCAGCGTTCAAACTTCGGATGTACTCGAAGTCCCAATGCACGCCATCGTTCGAGCAACGCCGAAGCGCAGAATTGACTCCGTCGGCAGCATCTTTGGAAAAAATCACAATCAGTGTACTTAGCGTGTGCTCTTTCAGAATACTTTCTGTGTCTACCTCAATAATAAAGACTGGGATAGACTGATACCTCACTACCGCAACACAAGCCTGAATTGGCTTCCCCGTTGCTGTTCGAGTAGCTGTCAAATTGCCAGTCTTTGGCCACGGCAAACGTAACCCTGCTATTTTCTCGAAGCTGAAATCTTCGCAGTCGCCTAACCGGCGGACTACTTTATCGAAAATCGAGAACCTTTCGGTCAGCTCAACATCGATCAGGTCCTCCAGGGTGAGATCTTCACTCTCATCGGGTCTGTTAATACCGTAGTCAAGTTCACGGCTATTTCCTCGTTCGGTTGCATGCCCTGGACTGCTGGTTTCGGAAGCGGGGGTCGATTCCGGATCCACTATGGGTTTTATCGAATACCGGCGGCCGTTTACCTTTACCCCAACCTTCAGATTATCGTTGAAAGAGCAGGAAAATCCCGAGTCCGACACTTGATCCAGTCGATTACCGAGCAACGGTTCGACACTCAGATCCAATAGCGGATCATCATCACGGCGAGGAACTGTCGGCCTTTTTCCATTTGCCGGATCTTTAGCCAAAAGCTCGTTGAATTTCGGATGATCAAAAACGATCTTTTTGGGGTGAGAAAAAACAGGGTTATGAAAGTGCGTGATCTCGTCGATAGTGAATATGTTGCTGGCTTCAGCTGTCCCGTAATAGCCAGATCCTGCGATACTCCAGCCTGTCAGACGGGGTGGATTGAAACAGAAATCCCATACTTCGCTATTTGAATTCATCCAGAAGTAGAGGATTGATCCGTAACTCCGTCGAGCATCTTTATCCAAAACCAGCCATGACAGGTGAGCCAGGGCGGCCCGGGTACGCAGATTCGAGGGCGGATAGTCCACCATCACAGGAAATTTAATGATGGTTGCGTCACTGGCCTCAGACACCTGTACCAAGCCAGCCAGACCATTCTGTCGGAAAGCCGTTCGAGCCAAATGAAGATTCTGGAGGAATAAGCACCGTGCCAACTCCAACTGTCGAACGCGAACAATGTCCCCGTTCTCAGTAATGAACCTGAACCAGTGCAATCCCGAAGGAGCCGTTGTCGGCGTCGGTTCGCTGATTACAGTAAATCGGCACTTTTTTGCCTTGGGCCGCGGAATTCTTTTCTTGTTCTCATACGTGCTCCCCACCACCAACATAGCAACCAGCTCTGCCGGGACGGGGCGTTGCTCATAACCCTCAAACCAAACCGTTATGAAGGGGCGAGCCTTTACGAAAAACCATTTGCGCTGATGAATACCATCAGCCTTTTTGAGGATACTGTCTGAGGGAAATCTCCTGAGAAATGCGCCAGGCTGTGATTGATTCGGTAAGAATTTTTCGACCAGCTTCCCGACATTTTCGCTGATCAAGCCCGGCAATTCGTTCAATTTCATAAACAGGCAACAGCCATTCGCTATTTAAAACCAAGCCAGCAAATATACACGCCAGCCGTCTTGTCTGGTACTCATCGATTGTCTCTGCATAGCGGATAAAGAACGCCCGACATAGCGGTAGTTTGCTAAGCTTCTTCTCCAGGGTACTTCGACTGGCAACCTGTTTTCCGTACCAGTTTTGTGACCGTCTAGCCCCCTCCAAATCGCGCCAGACGGAACGCTCGATAGCCAAAAGCTCCCGCACAATTTCCCGGTCTCGCCGCTTCCAGTCAACCTTGGCCTTCCTTTTAGCACTGATCTTCTCGGGTTTATGTGACGCCAGCCAGAGCGAATCAAAGCGATACAGCCAGGAATATATTCGCGCACCCTCCCCGTCAGCCCTCAAACTCTGCAGGGAGTCGTGGCGTTTCAGCAATTCGATCCAACGTGCTCGATACTGATAACAAACCTCCCCGGCGTGGGATGAGAAATATATCGCTTTCACCGGAGGCTGGTTTGAGAATAGGAAAACCTCTGCCAACACTTCTTCCAGCACCGGTTCGTCGTCACGTAGGGCTAACCAGCAGATAAAGTGTTGAAGGTAGGAAAAGGGGCGACGGTGTTTTCGGAACATTGAAACCAGCCAGTTATCATCGGCGTCCAGGGAAAGACCTTGTTTCTCCAACCACTCAGCTCCCCAGCAACCCCGCACACGGCCGGCAACTTCCTTGTGCAGCACACCTTTGCCCCTACAAAGATCCTTCTGGCTAGCCAGGGCCCGGTAAAACCTAGACCACTGGTGATTATTCGGTACCGTGGACATCTCACCCCGTAGCACCTCTACCACCAAGGAGGATAACAAGACACTTTTTCTAGTTCCCAGCGGCGACACCGCTGGAATGGTTTGCCTGATGGCCTGTGTGCCAACAAAGCGGTGCCGCCTCGATGACTGCAATGGAATTCCAGTATCGACCAGTAGGCAACAATGTTCCGGACACGCGTCGACGCCTGGGCACTGGAAGATCCGCTGCCAATACCGATAACCGAGCCTCCTTGATTGATCCCGGCAGCATAGGGGACAAACTCGAAAGTTCGATGGCAAAACGATATTCGAAGCATTCAGGCCTGTTCTGAGCATGCTGTGGTTCTTGCCCTCACCGCATAGATCTCGGACAAATCGATCGTAGGCCTTTGCAGCTACGAAAGGCTGGAAAACCGGAAGAAGGGTATGTTGTTCGAGCAGATCCCGGGCCGAGATAGTCCAAAGGTGGCCAACATTCGCGAGCAACTGATTCACATGGCCTTGAAGGACTGATGACGGCACGATTTTCCGGGAACCGAAAAGTTGCTCCAAGGCCACCTTATCGTCTTCAAGGCCCTGTCTTTGAGCAAATCTCGCTATGACGCTACCCAGCAATTCGTCTTCATGAGCGACGGGAAACTGCACCAACATAATTGATCTACCGAAGTGTGTTAGATCAAATAATAGTCAATGGGTGACAAAATTTCGATGTAAGGCCAAATCTATACAACTTTCCGCTCTGTACCCGATTAAATAAGGTTGGTAACTTTTCGACTTCTTTGCATCCCACACTGAACAAAGATTCTTATACAGCCATAGCCGCGTGAAAAAAGAAAATCCCAAAGCCTGGGCTGCCGGGTTGTGCGAATAGGCTTCGACGTAAACACGAAAGCATCGGGGAGTTTCTGGCCCTGCGACTCGCCGTGAGTATTCGGGCCCTCAGCGAACCTCCGGGGCGGAGTGAGTTTTCTTTCAGAGCTGAGGGGGCACCGCTGCTTGCCGCCGTTTAATTCGTAAAGGCTAAAGAGCGCTTTTCAGAGAATTGAGCTGTTAGGGGATCGCGATGTTCGACGCGTACCGGGAAAGATCCCAGTTGGCGGAAATATCGCCCGCGTAAATCAACCCATCAATCTTGTTGTCGAGACCAAGATGAATTGAGCGTAAACGCGGATGCGATAACGGAAAAGAGCGCTTCATGTTGGTAACGACACCACGGGTGAACAAGAAATCGGTACACTAACCAACACTCGAAGGCGACAAGCCAGCCCTTAGCCCCTGAAACAGCGCAGCAACGAAGTTGCCTACGGATCATCACCAGGAATCTCGATGAAAAAAGATGCCCCGTCCAGTCCTGAATACAAGCGCGTATGCGCCCACTGCATTGGCGAAGAGTTTTTGTCAGATGACATCAGCAATACCGGGGAAAAAAAGCCCTGCGACTACTGCTCAAATAAGGATGTCCCAACCTGGGATCTCGGTGATGTTGTAGTCCGTGTTCACAGTGCAATTGAGGAACACTATAAACAAACCCCCGATGAGCCGTCAGAATTTGAACGTGTCATAGTTGATGAGTTGTGGTACCGCGAAGGCTGCCCAATCATTGAAACGATTGAAGAACTGGCCGAAGTTTCCAGCGAAATCGCTGAGGATATCTGTGCTGAATTAGACGACTGGTATCCGGGTGATAGCGATCCACTCGACTACGGGGCTGAACCTCCCTACTGCCTTGAAGCTCACTACCAAGAGAGAGACATCGATACTTTCGAATGGGATCAGCAATGGAAAAAGTTTGAGTTTGCTCTCAAAGAAAAAAGCCGTTTCTTCAATAATCAGGCGGCTGAGATCCTTGACGACGTTTTTGCAAACATTCACTCGCTACCAACCCATAATGGACTGCAAATAGCAGAAACAGCTGGGCCCGGGAGCAATCACACCGAATTGTTTCGCGCTAGGGCCTTTCAGTCTGATACGGACGTTGAGAAAGCTATCGAGCGCCCCGACAGGCTTCTGAGCGCTCCTCCTGCCCGGTTTGCTGCTTCAGGGCGAATGAACGCCCGGGGAATATCAGTGTTCTATGGAGCCAGCAACCCAGACATTGCGCTAGCAGAAGTTAGGCCTCCTGTGGGTAGCAATGTCGTGATGGCATGCTTCAAAATAATCAGGCCCATCAAACTCCTGAACTTGATAAATCTGGAGAATGTGTCCCACTCGGGAGGTAGTCTTTTCGACCCTGAATTCGGAACGGAGGTAAACAGAGTCTCCTTTCTGCGTACCTTGGGTAGGCGGTTTGCAAGGCCCGTGATGCCCGGTGACCAAGATATTGATTACATAGCCACCCAAGCAGTTGCCGATTATCTGGCGAATCATGTAGATCCAAGTTTAGACGGGATCATCTTCAAGTCGGTTCAGGGAACTGACGACGGTTATAACATTGTGCTTTTCCAAGAGTCCGCACGGGTAAAGGAGCTTGAAATACCCGAGGGAACGGAAGTAGCTACCTATATGGATGGCGATCCAGAGGACGATGATCAGGGCCATTATTCAGTGGTTGAATGGGTTCCACACAAAACCGAGGATGATCCCAAGCAAAAACAAATCGACACGTTTCTGAGATTTTATGATCAAGATAGCCACGGAATTTACTTAGATTTTCGTGAGCCTACTTTGGAGGTCGATACGGAACGGTTGGTAGTCCACTCTATAACAGCCGCAAAATTCTATTCGGATGTGCGGACCGTTGAACGGTCTTGTCACGAGAGGCCTGGCGTTAACGAAGATTTCTGATTCCGATAGATGTCGCTCAAAACGAACAAAGTGAGTGAAAGAGCTGAAATTCCCCGGCTAGACCTTTAGGCGAGTTCGTCATATTAAGCACGCTTGCTTTTTTCTAGCGGGCTAATGGGCGCGATTTGTTCCTGCTCAATCCAAGGTAAACTTGTGCGTTGACACTTACCAAGATCCTCATAAAGCTCAGAAATGGCAGAGTAACCTCGCGCTGATTTAATCGCCTGCATTAACTCAACCACGGGTTTTTCTTTGAGTTCGTCATGATCCTGAGTTGGTACCGGAGCATCCACCCCCATAAGGTATGGCTGAATATCGATATCAAGTCGTTTCGCCAGAAACGCTAGAATTCTGTAGCCACCCACGTCACGATCGCCCCAGTGATAAACCGGTACTTCAGTTCGGATTTCGGCGATGATGACCTCGATTGCGTGCAGCCAGGAACGAGGCGGAAACCCTGCGGTGTATATGACGACACCAGTATCATCGATCTCCCGTACATACCGCTCAAAGCTTGCTCGGTTCTCAATGAACAGCAAATACGGTGGTCGTTGGCGCCACTCAATTCCTTTTATTTCATCCGGGGAAACACCAATCCCGTAATGGAGTGCGGACAAATCAACAACACCTCGGCAGAGTAGCTGGGCGCTGGCTTTAAACCGCATTGGCATTGGGTATTTGCTGATCCCAAAATGCTCCAGCAACTTCGGTCCATCGTCCATGAGGTTCGCCACATCGCCATCCAAATGACCGAGCATCAAACGACGAATCAGATTCGCAAAACTCTTATCCTCAAGCTTCTTGGAGTTATTAAAGAGCACCGTGCTGAGGGTTCTTATATCAGGGACTGGCGAGGCGTCTTCCGACTTAACGATCCACTCTACCACCTTCATTGCATCGAAAAGCCGCTCGGATTGCTGTCGCTTAACGCCATTGAATGTCTTGTTGGCTGACCATGCCTCCGCTACATCGCGCTTAGTCGTCTCCCACCAAGGGACATTGAACTCAGCAGCCTCAAGCTGTTCGAAGGCGAGCTGTATGTCATCCGCCAGCGGAGTGAGACCCTGTGACGACATAAGTCTGCGACCATCGGTAATGTGAACCGCCTCAATATGTTTGAATGCTCCTAAGGCCACTCTGCGCTGATACTGTATGTCGAGATGCTCCAGCGCGTCTAAACTTTGGTGGAGGGCTGTTTTCTCACTATTGTTGAGTGCGAAGTACCACCGATAGGCGTGATCTGTAATGCGTATCCGTGCCTGAGGCTCTACACCACTTGGCTTATCGATGTGCTTAATCAGTTGCGCGAGGAATGTCTCAGTTTGATTGCTCATACCCCTGTGACTGTCTCCGATTTGGCTTTTAATTCGGCCGCTCGCTCAGTGACAAGCTTGGGGTGATAAACCGGGTTGCGTTGATCAATCAGCTTATGCCCTCCCTCGAAAATTTTCGTGTGGTCGATAACCACATCACGGCCTTCCCGACAGATGGTGTATATCTGGTCCATTTCCTTGCCGATCTTGAGGGTGACCTCAGGCGGCGCAGCCACTATTAGCTGCAGACCAATCTCTTTCAGAAAGGCAACGGCACCACTGGCGTTCCCGCCATCCATATTGTTGAACGCTTCATCCAGGAGAACCAGAGAGGCACCGCGAGGTGAGTTTTCACGGATCTTGTAAACATTCATGAAGCTCGCCGCCAGGGCGATATAGGCGGGAGTCTGCTTCTCCCCGCCTGAACCGGTGCTTTGCATTTCGGTTACCCGGCGCTCTTCACCCGTGTTGGGATTACGCATTTTCATATCGTATTGAAAGAACGAGCGGTAATCCCTGATCTCGTTAATAAGATCATCCCCAGAGATCAGAGCCTCTTTCAGCAGTTCGAGGGCCGGATGCTCGGAATCTTTCTCGAACAAGGTGCCAACCAACTCGGTCTGCTCCTTATCCACGGTTGTTATATATTCGTAAACAGTAGCCAGGCTCTCGGTCTCACGGAGCTTGAAGTGAAAGCTGTAGATGTTGTCGTGGAAAGGAATTCGTTTGAGAACACTGTTGAGCTGTTGAAAGGTGTACCGCATCTGCTCAAAGCGGTTTTGAAGCTCCCCGACAATAATGCCTCGGAAATTCATTTCCATTTTCTCAGCAGCTTCCTTAGCGGCGTGTCGATGATCCAGCAGCTGAGCAGCAAGGATACGATCCACCCAATCGGCGCAATCGGTCTTAATGAGACGGTATGCCTCAGGGTCATCGCCCTCAGGCTTGGCTGCCTCCAGAAGCTCGGCCCGATTGGCAATGTCTTCTGAAAAGGCATTGGTGAATTCAATCACCTTTTCACGCAGATTTCCGCGTGACGTCAGCTCTTTTTCCCTTGCGGCCTGTCTTCCCCTATCCGCCTCATTTCGAATCAGTGCGTAGCGACCCTCAGTACCCTCATGTTTCTGTTCATAGGCTTCCCAGCGTTCCAGCGCCTTATTCGTGTCGTGCAATTCAGATGCCTCTGTCTTGCGGCGTTGCTCCTGGGCCCTCTCCAGTATAGGACGAACCTGCTCCAAGTCGGCTTTCAGGCTTTCGATGGTAGCTTTTGCCTGTAGTTTGTCGTTTCTTGCCTGTGTGATTTTCTCATTGCAGTCATGATAGTCCTGGTCCGCCTTCTCTTTGGCGCTCCTAAGACGCTCATCTTCAGAGGTCAGAGGCTGCAACTGTTCCCTAGCATGAGAGAGAGTTTGCTCACAGGCTGCCAGACTTTGACTTTGCTCTCGCAGCGCGACAGCGCCATCGGTGACCGCCGCACAAAAACCCGCCCACTGACGGTTAAGCTTACTCAGCGTTGTCGCCGGGCCATTAATCCTGGCAACTCGCTGGGCCAGGCTATCAAGCTCTTTTTCCAGCCGTTCCAGCTGCTGAGCTTTGGCATGTTTACCAACCAGCAGACCATCAATTTGAGAGGTACCGCCAACCGTTGCGCCGCCGGCCGTTAAACCGGAGGCCATCAGTGCTTTACGTTCGCGCCTGAGTTCGTCACGGGTCGCGGCCATCTTGGTTCGATCCAAGATGATGTTCATGAAGCCCCGGGCTACCGGGTCCTGGGTTTCGATCAGTGTTGAGACCATTCCTGCAGTGGGAGATTTGTTTTCGCGCAAGGCTAGATCTGGGTTGATAAGGCGTGCTCGCCTTATGCGCGGGCTTTGTTTCTGAGTGGCTTCGTAGATCTCAAGTGCGTGACCAAAATCTTCTGTTGCAACTACGAGAGCTTCACGATTCGGCCCGAGATAGGATTCAACAGCTTCTTGCCACTCTGAATTGGTGATCTCGCATACATCACAGACGGGCACCGCCTGAATACCCTTCTGCTTTAATAGTTCAATGGTTAGGCTGGTTGACGCATGAATGTCCGAAAGCCCCTTCTTCAACCTTTCGACTCGCGATTGAAGTGCTGCGCCATCATCCTTGATTTGTTTCAGTTCATGGCTGACATGTTTATCTGCCGTTTCGAGCCGTGTGGAAATTTCATCTAAGACCGGTCTGGCATCCAGAAGAGCCGCAGTGACCGTGGCGGTATTTTCGTGATCTGATGGACTGAGACTGGCAATGTCAGCGCGGGCGAGAAGATCGGAACATTCGGTCCACCGCTCCGCCAGTTGTTCAAAACTGATAATGTCTAGAGTGTCAGCAAAGCGTTGTCGACTGATATCACCCACCGCTTTTCTGAGGGAGGTGTTTAGCTCAGCGAAACGGGTAGTTGCATGCGTGACATTTTCCTGTGCCGCCTCGACGGTTTTACTCAGACTTGCGGCATCTGAGTTTTGCCATGCGATCAGAGCGTTCTCGTGACGCTGTTTAAGCTCAGGCAGTCGAGGGGTTTGTTGCTTAATCGTCCGTTCTGCTTCATCAAGCTTGTCTTGCTGCTGATCTAGACGGTCCTCAAGACCGCTGTTTCTTTCATCGAGCCGGGCCGCTTCAGCCTCTTGTGAGACCCATAACTCAAAGTGAGCATCGGCCCGGTGCTTCGTAACCTTATCTGTTTCAGTGATCAATGCTTCACGAGCCAGTTTGTGGCTCTCCGCGCGCGCGATTTCATCCTCAATGCGGCGGTGCTCAAGCAGATCCTCACGAAGCTGCTCTGTTTCTATCGGTTCGGGTGGCAAAATGAAATCGCGGATAAACGAATCTATCGGGCTATCCATCTTCAACTGCAAAGCACTGGACAATGTTTTGAGCAGCATCTCGGGCTCAATTTTCCCCCTGCGCGTTTGGTCAACCGACATCATCTCGGCGAACTTTTCGCGCATTATCCTTGCCCCGTCGATCATCTCGTAGCTCATCGACCCCCGGTGCTCTTTGGCGGTCGACTTCATACGATCGACGAATTCACGCCACGGTAAAAAAGTGTCCTCCGAGGATAAAAGGTCTACCTCCGAGACATGACGCCCTTTGATGAGGTGACCACGAGTTTCAATGCTGGCCGATTGCTGAGTAGCGTGGATAGAGACCCCAAACGAATAGGGCTGCTGCTGGTGGTCGTACCAATTCAGAAAAATGTAGGTATTGGCACTTTCCCGCTCGAAAGTCGTGGCATCGTTTTCCTTGAATTCGCCCAGGGCGTAGCTTCTGGCAGAGCGTCCTGACGCTTTTCCGTCAGAGGCTGCGTTGTAGCTAATACGCCTTTGGTCTCCTCCCATCAGAACAAACTGGATGGCATCAAATATCGTTGTTTTCCCGGCCCCATTCTCACCCGACAAGAGAGATGCGGCTACACCCACATCCAGAGTTTCCAGATCCAAGAGATACCACTGTGCGAAAACAAAATTTTGAAGGAAATGCGCTGGCATTGGGTTATTCGGCGTTGTCATCAGACGCCTCCGCAGGGTCAGTGGTCAGGTGAGACTCATCTCCGGGTTCTGAGTCTGGAGCGTAGCTGTTCATGAAGCTTTCGAGCGATCCAAGAAAGGCCGGGCCTACCACTCGCGTTATATTGGGCAACACCGTCACATCAGGAAGCTTGGTGTCCGGATCTCTGGGCCCAAGTTCAATGATGCCCCTCTTTCGAAGGGTATCTAGGGCCTCGGTGGTAGCGGTCAGTATCGGTCTTTCACCTTTAACTTGCTCATACTGATTAAGCAGCTCCACGGTTGGCGGCGTGACGCGGCCAAGGTCCGTGCGACCCATCGAGGCCTCAGTGTCATACATTTTGCGCAATATCAGCAAAAACACGGTGGCCGTGACATCCAGCTGGCTTCCAGTGCCTCTGGGCAGCACCCCCACATACCCATAGTTGCGATCGTAATACCAGTCCATGTCCAGTGCATCGAATAGCTTATGGAAGTATGTGGCATTGTCCTCGCAGACTTTGAAGTGCTCTTTCTGCCCTCGCTTACCTTTCCAAGCCCACTGCTTCTGGAGAAGGTAGGCAGCTGTTTTTCGAAGAGTGTCGGCGTAGTCGTCGGAGTTTCGCGACGCAATTTCTTTTAGCTCTCTCAGCGCGATGTCATTAATCATTTCGTGATGTCTCCGAGAAGGCCTGCCTGGCGATAATCAATCGACGACCGGCCATGTATTCAAGCTGTGTCCATTCCTGCTCATCGAAGGTAACGCTGTACTCAGCTAACAGGGGATAAAGTGCGTGGGTTTTGGAAACACCTTGCGCCAACAAGCGAAGGTGCAACGCTGCCATCATGTCGTCCGCAGTCTTGATGGTCAGGTCATCGGTGGTCATCTGAGCTCGGTCGCCCATATTCGTCTCAATAAAGCTCACCACACGGTCAGGGTCATACCTCTGGAAGTGAATGTGCTCTTGTTTGAGCTGGTTATAGGCTCGCTTTTCCCATAAGGGCTTGGATTGCCTGCGCACCGTTGCAACCGCCGGTACCGATTTCGCCTTAGGTTTGGCCAAACGACTTTCGGAGAGCAATTTTTCGCTGATCAGTTGACTGGGCAGGGTTTCAATCGAATCATCCCGACCAATACGATCAAGCAAATCCTCAATCTGTTGGCCTATATTGCTGGGGGTGTGCACAGTGTATTTAATTCTTTCATGCATTCGACGGGTAATGCGCCGCGCATAGTCCTGTGTTTTTTTGAACAAGGGCCCAATACCGTCAAATGCATTGCTAAGTCGATCCAGATCAGCCTCGACCGTCTCAGTCGAGGGATGCGCTATATCGTCCCGCTGATAGGCCTTAGCACACACCTCCAGCCGCTCCGGATTGAATCGTATATCACTTACCAACTTGCGAATTTTACTGGCATGAAGGTTGGGGTTGCCCTTCAAAGCGAGTTTCTCAATGTTCGGCAGAAATAGCTCACCGAGGTACTCTTCAAAGTAGAAATTGAAGTTCCCACTGCCCGGCGCGTCTCCGCCGCTAATCACATGGTGTATTTCGCGAATATTGCCCACTAGGGCTCTGAGGCGGTTGAGGAAGCCTTCCATGTCATCCGTTGCTTTCCGGATCAAAGACCCATTGGCCGGATCCTTAACCACTTCGGCAAGATTAGAGCGCACCGACAAGCAAACCACACCAAGGGATGGGTGTTCAGCGCCCATACTCCTGAGGAAGTGCAGTAGTCGCCTACCTTCTTGAGCCATCCAGACCACATAGCGGTAGCCGCTTTCGAGCTCTTCCCGGATCCATCCTGTATCGCGCAACCGGTAGTAAACATACTGTTCTGGAGTTTGCGGGGTGGTTACTGCCTCACCTGATTCGATTTCCAGGCGTAAGTGACTATTGCCAATGTAGTCGCGAAGAAAAACTCTCACCTGTTGTGGCGTCGGCTCATCCGCCAGCTGCGCCGGATCAAGGAACGCATCTAGCTCTACTAAAAGATCGAGCATTAACCGCCCATTATCTCCAGCGATTGCTTTGAACAAATTGGTGTTAAGTGTGGCGAAACTCACCGACGCACCCCTTACAGATTGGC
>Ga0307971_1000867_pt1 | contig 15311 bp, 1 predicted proteins | sample OrgLakmetagen714_FD_201820 | JGI IMG/M metagenome (GOLD analysis project Ga0307971, IMG submission 201820) | Saline water microbial communities from Organic Lake, Antarctica - #714 | ecosystem: Environmental > Aquatic > Non-marine Saline and Alkaline > Saline | place: Antarctica: Organic Lake... | reverse complement strand
ACTGAGGGCAGGATGGATCACGGGCCCAATGTCCAAGACCTCCACACTTGTTGCACTTGTCGGTAGGTTTGCGGGTTGGCTGAAGTCCCGACAACTTTCGCTGGACTAACGCGTTGATTTGCACGTCGAGTTCCTCTCTCGTGATGCAGGTCATGGCGTTGTTGAAAGAAGGAGATGGGCGCTTGGAGTCCCGAATGATGTTGCGAGCTGGCTCCCACTGTTGCTTGTCCTTGAGCTTTCGGTAGCTGCGCTCAGCGTAGTCACAGACATCATCTGCGGTAAGTTGCTCTTGTGCAAGGTGAAATGTTGCTGCTGCCTTGTCCATGTATCCCACCTTCAGCAATTCCTTTTCAAGTCTCTGGCTGAGCTCCATCATGTTGTGGCGGTACAGGTTGTGGTCCCTTCCACCTCCCTCAAGGAAGTTGTCGACCATCCGGCTGGTCAGATTATGGTCGTACTGCCCAGCGGTAGCCAACTCCTTGGCATCGTTCTTGTTGTCCTGAGCCATCAGTGCAATGTCTTGCCCAGGATACTGAGCTGGCTTGCGCTTGGCGATCCTATCCTTGATGACTTCGAAACGATGGAGCGATTGATTCTGCAGTAAGTAGATGAGCTGCATGAACATCACCGGAAATGTGTCCTCATCACTAACTTTTGACATCACTCTTTCTGCTACGGATTCTTCCAACGAGTTTTCGAGGAACAGCTTGGCTTCAGCGTCGTTGGCACGATCATACTTATCGTACTTGGAGACTTGGTCCTTGACCATCAGTTTGGCACTTTCGACATTGAAGCGTGGATGGTTGGTTACGACACAGACGGGTTCCTTCGTGACTGGGTCAGGTAGGTGAGCGATCGTATCCAAGCCATAGTCTTGCAACTGTTGTCTGACTCCTCGTTCAAACTTTCGCAAATTGCCAGTCAGATCAAACTTGGTGGCAAGGCCAGAGACTCGGTGAGCTCTGTTCTTGGCGTCACCCATGATTGGGCGCTGTTGACCAGGGCTGTAGGCGACTTTCTTCTGCGGATTAAGGCCTTGGGACCAGTCCTTCATTGGAGCTCCTCCTCCAACAACTGCTACCTGGCGGCCATCAGCATCGACAACCATGAGCTCCCCCATGATTGGATCAACAAGGAAACTAGTGGAGGTGGTTCCTCCTGCAGGCGGCGGAGCAGGCTGCGAGGTGGACCCACTAGTTTCGGATGGGATGGTGCCTGACATAGTGGGACTTTCAGGCACTCCTTCGTCAAGATCTGGCTCTGTGTAGTTGGAACCAACAGAGAACTCTTGGGAGATATCGAGAGACGATTCAGTTGAGCCAGCGATGGATGCTGCAGCTCTATCCGGCGTAGACGGATCTATCTTGACGGTCGAGTTCGGAGAACGTTAACAATTAACAAACTTGGAAAGTTGTACTTGGACTCGGAGAGTGATACTTGGCTCGGAGAGCGATTCTTAGACTCGGAGAGCTATCAGCTGATGGACCTCGGGGAGGTGAAGTACTTCGGAAGACTTGGGCTCGGAGAGCTGGGTTAGGAATAAGCTCTGTCGGACGTCTCCACAGAGGCTAGATAGCGTAACCTGTTAGATATAATTGGGCAAAATAACCACTCAAGGCTGTACTGTAGATAGACCTTGATACCTGATGATGTTCGGGACAAGTTAGTCCAAACTGTCCGAGCTTCAGGGTACTTGTTTAGTTGTAGATGGAATGCAAAAAGACAATACTCGGAATGAAACGCAAAGTTGCAGAAATTGAATATTATGGTAGATTTCACGAATAGAAGCGGAGGATGCAATTCGGAGTCAAACGGAGTTGACTCTGCCTTACAAGATCTATATCTAAATACACTTTGCAACGGCATTGCAAAGTGATCCAACGATGTTGCATTTCCTTAATGGATCGTGATACATACAAGCTGAATATTTGCCAATATGGCTTGAATATTCAGCAACGACACGATCCGCATTGTAACGGACACGGACTATTGTTCGTCACTGGAAATATATATAAGTCTTGCTCGACATGGAACAGTACGTCACAATCCTGGGAGTATACGTCACGGTCGACGTGGAACGCCAATCTTGACTCTCCCTCTCATCCGTAGCTTCAACTTGAATGCGAATTCTTCGCCAACAATCTTCAGTCTTCGCTGAAATATTTACATCAAAAGGCTCAACACTGGTGACCGGAAAACCACGTGGGAAAAGTTGGTCTGAGCTTAAACAAACGTTGTATCAAGGATCTACCATCCTTGAACTCTGAAGCGGTTCGCTTCAAATGGTTCAGGTGATAGAGCCTTGGTGAAATAGTCAGCATCCTGGAGGGATGTGTCAATTTCCTCAACGGCGACAGTGTCTCCAGTAATGCCATTCTTGGAGACGAACTGCCAAAACCAATGGAACTTGTTGAGATACCATCTGGTTCGGGAAGTGATACGCTGGTTGGTAGCGAGGTAGTAGCATCCTTGGTTGTCTTCGAAGGCGCGAGCACGAATGGTGGCTTTGATTGGATCTGGAAGATCAACTTCGGCGCAGGCTTCAATGAGGAGACGCTTCAATGGAATCAAGGTCTTCAAAGAATCGGAGAGGGCTGTGTATTCGGCTTCGAGAGTGGAACAAGCGATGCTGGTTTGGAGAGACGATCTCCAAGTCAATGGACAACCAGCCAACTTTACAATAAACCCGGATCGGGATCGAACGGAGTTGGAATCAACATCAGGCTCGACTTTGAAAAGTCCACAGAAGTCGGCATCGACAAAGAGGTCCAAGGTAAGTTTCTTGTCGATCTTGATGATCATTCCTTTGTCTCGAGTTCGTTTCAGGTAGCGAAGGATAGTCTTGACAGCTGTTGCATGGGATGCTTTAGGATTGGCACAGAATCGGGCGACTTGACTGACGGCGAAGCTGATGTCAGGTCGTGAGTTGGTAGAAAGGTAGAGGAGCATGCCAACAATGGATCTGTAGTTCCAAGATTCGTCCATTGGTTCACCATCGGGGTCGGTTCCAAGTGGGCCAGTTGCTGGGACACGATTTGGATTACAATCAGTCATTCCAGCAGTTGCCAAGATCTTGTCGATTAAACCAGTTTGAGTAAGTTCAATCGAGCCATCCTTTCGCTTGTCAAATTTGATTCCAAGGAACTCATTAAAATTCCCTTCTTTCTTCAGTTCAAATTTGAGTTCTCGGAGTTTCTCAATCAGGTCGTCGATATCGGCTGGATCTTTGGCACCAATTCCGGCATCGTCGACATACAACACTACAATCATCCCCGGTTTGTAAAACAGGCAAGGATCGTATTTTGACTGCTTCAACCCACATTTTTCTAATCCCTCTTTCGCTGTTTTACTCCAGAGATTAGGGCTAGACCGTCCACCATATAATGACTTAACCAAGCGAAGACAGGTTCCGGGTCCGCGGGTTGATCCGAAACCTCGAGGTAAGTGCATCCATTTTGGACTTGGCAGTTTTGATTGCACGAATGCATTACTGAAGTCCACTGACACTGTTGTCCATCCCAGAATCATGCAAAGAACCAGAAACATCCGAACAGTGCTCCACGCGACGGTTGGTGCGTAGGTGTCTTCGGTTGGATCAAGTTCTTCCAAATCGCCTCTCATACAATATCTCGCTTTGTACTTCTTGATTTCTCCACTGGGATTTCTCTTGACACGAAACACCCAAGTACCAGGAATGATCTTGGACTTTGCTTCCGACATAGGAACCTCCACCCAGGTAAGTTTTCCTTCGAGTTCTTCAATCTCTTTCTTCGCTGCCTCACACCATTTGTCCTTGTTGCTAGAGTTCATTGCTTCGTGGTAAGAAAGCGTGTCAGGATCCTTGGTGGCGCGAACCTTGTAGGCGGCAGGGGCGGAGAAGAGGTTCTTGGTTGGCTCGGTCCACTCGGTGTTGAAGGTGTTGAAGTAGGCTGCAAAGTAGCTTTGGCTTTCGACAAGTCGTTCGGGTGCTTTACCAGCGGTGGTTCGTCTTGAGCGACGAGTAGGAAGCGGAGGAGGTTGCTTTGGAGACTTGTGAGGCGGCTGTGGCGGTTGAGCAGGCAATGAAATTGGAATTGGAGTCGGGGTGACCGATGTAGGGGCAGTCAATGGCTGAGGAGGCGTCGTAGTGGTCTTCATCTCCCTCTGAGGCGGAGCTTGCGGAGCATCATTCTGGATCTCCCTCTGAAGCGGAGACTCCCTCTGAAGCTGAGACTCCCTCTGAAGTTTGTCAACAGTCGATCCAACTGTGGTGGTAGGTGGTGGTGTGACTTCCAATGGTTGACTTGGGCGATGGGTTTCAACGTTGAAACGGACGCGAGCCTCCAAAGGAGGTAAGTCAGATGGAAATTTGGTAGCTCCATCAATTGATCCTGGTTCATCGGGCTGCGAAGCGGCAAGATCGTCGTCATCCATCATATACTGGTAGGTGGATTCCCCAAACATTTGGTCCCATTGGGCGGATCCAAAATCAGGTAAGTCGTCCACACTTGTCGCGATGGTGCTGAATTCATCGTCGAAGACAATGTGAAATTGAGATGTGACTGCACCTGTGGTTGGGTTCAAACAAAGCGGGACTGACGATGCGTGCTTCTGGCTCATTCCAACATAGATTTGGCGGGTTGAGCGAGGCTTCCAACGCGGCAACTTGTTTCCATCGTGGATCTTCTTGTCTAGAACATACACTGGGCAACCCCACACATGGACATCAGTCAGTTGGGATTGGGGCCATCGAGTTCGGCTCATCAAGTCGTGGGGCGAGAGACCGGAGGCTGCACTTGGCATGTGATTGTAGAGATGGACGGCATGGTGGACAGCAAGTGGCCAGCAGTTGGCTGTTGAAACTTCGGGCCAATGAATGGCTTGGTGCATCATCATAGTGCGGGCAATAGACATGATGGTTTGAATGGATCGCTCAGCGATCCCATTGTGATGGTGAGCACCAACTCCGGCGAAGCTGGATACCTGTTCAAACTTACGTAAGTGTTCCACATATCGTGCCGACGTGAAGATTCTTCCATTGTCACTTTGGTACTCTGACACAACAACTCCAAAGTCTTTGCAGTGACCTTCGAAGGCCAGCTTCCCTTCCAACGTTTCATGAGTGTTGATGTGCACTTGGTTGTGGACGTAGACATAACCGGTGGCATGGTCAACGAAGATGGCTCCACCAGAGTATCGCTCCGAATCCGGTTCTTTCCCAAAGGTATGTAGCAATCGTCCTTTCGTCGAACACGCAAAATGATCAACTGATACTTTCTGTCCTGGGAACAAGTTCTCCTTCTTCAAAGCTCCCTCTCGATCTCGAACCACTCTCTGTGTCTTTCCTGGAGCTGGTCGACGACGTTGCTTTCCAAACTGGCAAGCTGCGCACAAAGGAACTGTGGTTAGCTTAGAGGCAGCTGCTTGCAGACGGCGGGAAGATTCGGAATGCGCCAATACACCTGTACGGAGTAGGAACTGGATTTGCTTGTAGTTGAGGTGGCCAAGACGGTGGTGCCACTTCAGCAGTTCTTTGGATGCAGGACTCAAGTTGTGGTTGGAGGATGTAGTCGTGGACACGAAGTTGTTGAATTCGGCCTCGAAGTTGGTCGAGGTGGTACCGTGCTCGTAGGCCAAAGATGAAGGTAAGTTCGAACGCGGATCTAGGGTGACATGAATCGAGTTCGTGAGCTGACCATCGTTGCTTGATCCGTCTTGTGCAGACATATCCTTGGTACCAACGAGAGTCAATGAATTGGCTTTCATTGTGATACGTTCCTGTGGATAGGTCTGGAGCAAGCTTGGAATGCTGAGAAGGCGAATGTGAGCACTTGGTACGTAGTATGCAGGAACCTTTAGTGTGCGCAACATTCCGGTCGTGTCGATGACAGACCAGGCCACATTTCCAACTCCCTTTATCTCTAATCCTCTGGCAATTCCTTTGATCTTCAATCCAATAGGAGCAGGCTTGATCGGACCCACGAAGTCGTTCTTGGAGCAAGAAAGTGAGTGACTTGCGCCGGAGTCCCAGATTACCTTGTTCTTCCTGACCTTGTTCTTCTCTTGAAACTCGGCCATGGCTTTCTTTGGGTCTTGACCATTCTTGAATTTGTCCATGAGGTAGTTCAGGTGAGGTGGAACGTCTCCGTTGGTGAAGAATGCTGCTGCGATTGGAGAGGCAAGTAGTTCGAGTTGGGACATTGGGATTCCGTTGCCAACTGTTGGACGATAGTATCGGGGTCGACGATTTCTCATCCTTTGTCTTCTCCGTTTCTCATAGCCCACTGCAGCGGGATCGGGAAAAGTGAAGTGATTTCGAGGCTGGCGAGATGGAATCTCACGGTAATTGCTGTCGAAGTGCATTTTCCAAACGCCAGTGCGCTCATTCTGCTTCCAGTATCCATAGCGCTCATCCTGCTTCCAATATTCATCCGAAGGATCACGGCGATTCCAAGATCCCTTGTTCTCGTTGCGTGTCCAATCCTGCTTCCAGTATTCATCCGAAGGATCATGTCGATTCCAATCTCCACTGTCTTCGTTGCGTGTCCAATAACATTTTCTCTTGCTTCTTTTGTTTCGGTGGCGATGATTCAATCCATTTCTTCTCTCTCGATTCAACCCATGTCGATGATACAACCCATTTCCTCCCTCTCGGCGTGCAGAACGACGAATATCGTCAAAGACACCAATGCGGCAGGTCAACTCGTAAAGATCTTCGGCGACGCGATTGGACTGCGGGCGGCGAGTGCGAGTGGCAAGACCATAGTGGCGAGTGTGGCGATGGTTGCTGAAGGAAGTTGGGCGACGTTTGCGGCGGCAGTGACGAATGTAGCGCTTGAACTTATTCCGAGTCATGTTGAAGGGACGGAACTCTTGCTTGGCTTTATATCCAAGCAGCTCATGTTGGAACTGAACCGGCAAGGTAACAAAGACAAGTAAGACAAGCCAAAGCAAAGGGGCCACCAAAGCAAACCGAGAGCCACTGCTGAAAGCAGATAAGACGGCAGATCCCACGGTAGACAATCCGCCAATTCCAGCTGAGAGATAAGCGGAAACACCAGAGAAACAAGTGAACGTGGTAGACAGCAAAGCGGAACTCAAGGCCTCCCAGTGAATTCCACTCCAGAATGCAATCGAACACACAATAATCAACAAGGATGGACTGTTCATAGCTTGGGTAAGAAGGAACGCGAGGACGTTCCAAAGAGCAGTCAGGGTTGGAGCCAATGGTGGCTCCAAAGAAGGTACGTGCCAGGCTTCAGGACACACAAACAGATGATTGACTTGCGTCTCACCTGATTCTCTTTTTGGTCCCGTATGACCATCAGTGCCATGAGAGGTTGACCAACGGTTGCAATGAGAACACCAGTGGAAGTCCTTTCCATGGACCGACTTAGTCTGAGGCTGTCCAGATGCAGGAGGAGTTCGACGCCAGCTTGAGCGATCACTTGGACGACCACGACTATCACGATCGCCACGACCACTGTTGTTGTTCCTGTTGCGGTTGTTGTTGCGGCGATCTCCTTTCTTCTTGTTGTTGTTGTTGGACTGAGGGCAGGATGGATCACGGGCCCAATGTCCAAGACCTCCACACTTGTTGCACTTGTCGGTAGGTTTGCGGGTTGGCTGAAGTCCCGACAACTTTCGCTGGACTAACGCGTTGATTTGCACGTCAAGTTCCTCTCTCGTGATGCAGGTCATGGCGTTGTTGAAAGAAGGAGATGGGCGCTTGGAGTCCCGAATGATGTTGCGAGCTGGTTCCCACTGTTGCTTGTCCTTGAGCTTGCGGTAGCTGCGCTCAGCGTAGTCACAGACATCATCTGCGGTAAGTTGCTCTTGTGCAAGGTGAAATGTTGCTGCTGCCTTGTCCATGTATCCCACCTTCAGCAATTCCTTTTCAAGTCTCTGGCTGAGCTCCATCATGTTGTGGCGGTACAGGTTGTGGTCCCTTCCACCTCCCTCAAGGAAGTTGTCGACCATCCGGCTGGTCAGATTATGGTCGTACTGCCCAGCGGTAGCCAACTCCTTGGCATCGTTCTTGTTGTCCTGAGCCATCAGTGCAATGTCTTGCCCAGGATACTGAGCTGGCTTGCGCTTGGCGATCCTATCCTTGATGACTTCGAAACGATGGAGCGATTGATTCTGCAGTAAGTAGATGAGCTGCATGAACATCACCGGAAATGTGTCCTCATCACTAACTTTTGACATCACTCTTTCTGCTACGGATTCTTCCAACGAGTTTTCGAGGAACAGCTTGGCTTCAGCGTCGTTGGCACGATCATACTTATCGTACTTGGAGACTTGGTCCTTGACCATCAGTTTGGCACTTTCGACATTGAAGCGTGGATGGTTGGTTACGACACAGACGGGTTCCTTCGTGACTGGGTCAGGTAGGTGAGCGATCGTATCCAAGCCATAGTCTTGCAACTGTTGTCTGACTCCTCGTTCAAACTTTCGCAAATTGCCAGTCAGATCAAACTTGGTGGCAAGGCCAGAGACTCGGTGAGCTCTGTTCTTGGCGTCACCCATGATTGGGCGCTGTTGACCAGGGCTGTAGGCGACTTTCTTCTGCGGATTAAGGCCTTGGGACCAGTCCTTCATTGGAGCTCCTCCTCCAACAACTGCTACCTGGCGGCCATCAGCATCGACAACCATGAGCTCCCCCATGATTGGATCAACAAGGAAACTAGTGGAGGTGGTTCCTCCTGCAGGCGGCGGAGCAGGCTGCGAGGTGGACCCACTAGTTTCGGATGGGATGGTGCCTGACATAGTGGGACTTTCAGGCACTCCTTCGTCAAGATCTGGCTCTGTGTAGTTGGAACCAACAGAGAACTCTTGGGAGATATCGAGAGACGATTCAGTTGAGCCAGCGATGGATGCTGCAGCTCTATCCGGCGTAGACGGATCTATCTTGACGGTCGAGTTCGGAGAACGTTAACAATTAACAAACTTGGAAAGTTGTACTTGGACTCGGAGAGTGATACTTGGCTCGGAGAGCGATTCTTAGACTCGGAGAGCTATCAGCTGATGGACCTCGGGGAGGTGAAGTACTTCGGAAGACTTGGGCTCGGAGAGCTGGGTTAGGAATAAGCTCTGTCGGACGTCTCCACAGAGGCTAGATAGCGTAACCTGTTAGATATAATTGGGCAAAATAACCACTCAAGGCTGTACTGTAGATAGACCTTGATACCTGATGATGTTCGGGACAAGTTAGTCCAAACTGTCCGAGCTTCAGGGTACTTGTTTAGTTGTAGATGGAATGCAAAAAGACAATACTCGGAATGAAACGCAAAGTTGCAGAAATTGAATATTATGGTAGATTTCACGAATAGAAGCGGAGGATGCAATTCGGAGTCAAACGGAGTTGACTCTGCCTTACAAGATCTATATCTAAATACACTTTGCAACGGCATTGCAAAGTGATCCAACGATGTTGCATTTCCTTAATGGATCGTGATACATACAAGCTGAATATTTGCCAATATGGCTTGAATATTCAGCAACGACACGATCCGCATTGTAACGGACACGGACTATTGTTCGTCACTGGAAATATATATAAGTCTTGCTCGACATGGAACAGTACGTCACAATCCTGGGAGTATACGTCACGGTCGACGTGGAACGCCAATCTTGACTCTCCCTCTCATCCGTAGCTTCAACTTGAATGCGAATTCTTCGCCAACAATCTTCAGTCTTCGCTGAAATATTTACATCAAAAGGCTCAACACTGGTGACCGGAAAACCACGTGGGAAAAGTTGGTCTGAGCTTAAACAAACGTTGTATCAAGGATCTACCATCCTTGAACTCTGAAGCGGTTCGCTTCAAATGGTTCAGGTGATAGAGCCTTGGTGAAATAGTCAGCATCCTGGAGGGATGTGTCAATTTCCTCAACGGCGACAGTGTCTCCAGTAATGCCATTCTTGGAGACGAACTGCCAAAACCAATGGAACTTGTTGAGATACCATCTGGTTCGGGAAGTGATACGCTGGTTGGTAGCGAGGTAGTAGCATCCTTGGTTGTCTTCGAAGGCGCGAGCACGAATGGTGGCTTTGATTGGATCTGGAAGATCAACTTCGGCGCAGGCTTCAATGAGGAGACGCTTCAATGGAATCAAGGTCTTCAAAGAATCGGAGAGGGCTGTGTATTCGGCTTCGAGAGTGGAACAAGCGATGCTGGTTTGGAGAGACGATCTCCAAGTCAATGGACAACCAGCCAACTTTACAATAAACCCGGATCGGGATCGAACGGAGTTGGAATCAACATCAGGCTCGACTTTGAAAAGTCCACAGAAGTCGGCATCGACAAAGAGGTCCAAGGTAAGTTTCTTGTCGATCTTGATGATCATTCCTTTGTCTCGAGTTCGTTTCAGGTAGCGAAGGATAGTCTTGACAGCTGTTGCATGGGATGCTTTAGGATTGGCACAGAATCGGGCGACTTGACTGACGGCGAAGCTGATGTCAGGTCGTGAGTTGGTAGAAAGGTAGAGGAGCATGCCAACAATGGATCTGTAGTTCCAAGATTCGTCCATTGGTTCACCATCGGGGTCGGTTCCAAGTGGGCCAGTTGCTGGGACACGATTTGGATTACAATCAGTCATTCCAGCAGTTGCCAAGATCTTGTCGATTAAACCAGTTTGAGTAAGTTCAATCGAGCCATCCTTTCGCTTGTCAAATTTGATTCCAAGGAACTCATTAAAATTCCCTTCTTTCTTCAGTTCAAATTTGAGTTCTCGGAGTTTCTCAATCAGGTCGTCGATATCGGCTGGATCTTTGGCACCAATTCCGGCATCGTCGACATACAACACTACAATCATCCCCGGTTTGTAAAACAGGCAAGGATCGTATTTTGACTGCTTCAACCCACATTTTTCTAATCCCTCTTTCGCTGTTTTACTCCAGAGATTAGGGCTAGACCGTCCACCATATAATGACTTAACCAAGCGAAGACAGGTTCCGGGTCCGCGGGTTGATCCGAAACCTCGAGGTAAGTGCATCCATTTTGGACTTGGCAGTTTTGATTGCACGAATGCATTACTGAAGTCCACTGACACTGTTGTCCATCCCAGAATCATGCAAAGAACCAGAAACATCCGAACAGTGCTCCACGCGACGGTTGGTGCGTAGGTGTCTTCGGTTGGATCAAGTTCTTCCAAATCGCCTCTCATACAATATCTCGCTTTGTACTTCTTGATTTCTCCACTGGGATTTCTCTTGACACGAAACACCCAAGTACCAGGAATGATCTTGGACTTTGCTTCCGACATAGGAACCTCCACCCAGGTAAGTTTTCCTTCGAGTTCTTCAATCTCTTTCTTCGCTGCCTCACACCATTTGTCCTTGTTGCTAGAGTTCATTGCTTCGTGGTAAGAAAGCGTGTCAGGATCCTTGGTGGCGCGAACCTTGTAGGCGGCAGGGGCGGAGAAGAGGTTCTTGGTTGGCTCGGTCCACTCGGTGTTGAAGGTGTTGAAGTAGGCTGCAAAGTAGCTTTGGCTTTCGACAAGTCGTTCGGGTGCTTTACCAGCGGTGGTTCGTCTTGAGCGACGAGTAGGAAGCGGAGGAGGTTGCTTTGGAGACTTGTGAGGCGGCTGTGGCGGTTGAGCAGGCAATGAAATTGGAATTGGAGTCGGGGTGACCGATGTAGGGGCAGTCAATGGCTGAGGAGGCGTCGTAGTGGTCTTCATCTCCCTCTGAGGCGGAGCTTGCGGAGCATCATTCTGGATCTCCCTCTGAAGCGGAGACTCCCTCTGAAGCTGAGACTCCCTCTGAAGTTTGTCAACAGTCGATCCAACTGTGGTGGTAGGTGGTGGTGTGACTTCCAATGGTTGACTTGGGCGATGGGTTTCAACGTTGAAACGGACGCGAGCCTCCAAAGGAGGTAAGTCAGATGGAAATTTGGTAGCTCCATCAATTGATCCTGGTTCATCGGGCTGCGAAGCGGCAAGATCGTCGTCATCCATCATATACTGGTAGGTGGATTCCCCAAACATTTGGTCCCATTGGGCGGATCCAAAATCAGGTAAGTCGTCCACACTTGTCGCGATGGTGCTGAATTCATCGTCGAAGACAATGTGAAATTGAGATGTGACTGCACCTGTGGTTGGGTTCAAACAAAGCGGGACTGACGATGCGTGCTTCTGGCTCATTCCAACATAGATTTGGCGGGTTGAGCGAGGCTTCCAACGCGGCAACTTGTTTCCATCGTGGATCTTCTTGTCTAGAACATACACTGGGCAACCCCACACATGGACATCAGTCAGTTGGGATTGGGGCCATCGAGTTCGGCTCATCAAGTCGTGGGGCGAGAGACCGGAGGCTGCACTTGGCATGTGATTGTAGAGATGGACGGCATGGTGGACAGCAAGTGGCCAGCAGTTGGCTGTTGAAACTTCGGGCCAATGAATGGCTTGGTGCATCATCATAGTGCGGGCAATAGACATGATGGTTTGAATGGATCGCTCAGCGATCCCATTGTGATGGTGAGCACCAACTCCGGCGAAGCTGGATACCTGTTCAAACTTACGTAAGTGTTCCACATATCGTGCCGACGTGAAGATTCTTCCATTGTCACTTTGGTACTCTGACACAACAACTCCAAAGTCTTTGCAGTGACCTTCGAAGGCCAGCTTCCCTTCCAACGTTTCATGAGTGTTGATGTGCACTTGGTTGTGGACGTAGACATAACCGGTGGCATGGTCAACGAAGATGGCTCCACCAGAGTATCGCTCCGAATCCGGTTCTTTCCCAAAGGTATGTAGCAATCGTCCTTTCGTCGAACACGCAAAATGATCAACTGATACTTTCTGTCCTGGGAACAAGTTCTCCTTCTTCAAAGCTCCCTCTCGATCTCGAACCACTCTCTGTGTCTTTCCTGGAGCTGGTCGACGACGTTGCTTTCCAAACTGGCAAGCTGCGCACAAAGGAACTGTGGTTAGCTTAGAGGCAGCTGCTTGCAGACGGCGGGAAGATTCGGAATGCGCCAATACACCTGTACGGAGTAGGAACTGGATTTGCTTGTAGTTGAGGTGGCCAAGACGGTGGTGCCACTTCAGCAGTTCTTTGGATGCAGGACTCAAGTTGTGGTTGGAGGATGTAGTCGTGGACACGAAGTTGTTGAATTCGGCCTCGAAGTTGGTCGAGGTGGTACCGTGCTCGTAGGCCAAAGATGAAGGTAAGTTCGAACGCGGATCTAGGGTGACATGAATCGAGTTCGTGAGCTGACCATCGTTGCTTGATCCGTCTTGTGCAGACATATCCTTGGTACCAACGAGAGTCAATGAATTGGCTTTCATTGTGATACGTTCCTGTGGATAGGTCTGGAGCAAGCTTGGAATGCTGAGAAGGCGAATGTGAGCACTTGGTACGTAGTATGCAGGAACCTTTAGTGTGCGCAACATTCCGGTCGTGTCGATGACAGACCAGGCCACATTTCCAACTCCCTTTATCTCTAATCCTCTGGCAATTCCTTTGATCTTCAATCCAATAGGAGCAGGCTTGATCGGACCCACGAAGTCGTTCTTGGAGCAAGAAAGTGAGTGACTTGCGCCGGAGTCCCAGATTACCTTGTTCTTCCTGACCTTGTTCTTCTCTTGAAACTCGGCCATGGCTTTCTTTGGGTCTTGACCATTCTTGAATTTGTCCATGAGGTAGTTCAGGTGAGGTGGAACGTCTCCGTTGGTGAAGAATGCTGCTGCGATTGGAGAGGCAAGTAGTTCGAGTTGGGACATTGGGATTCCGTTGCCAACTGTTGGACGATAGTATCGGGGTCGACGATTTCTCATCCTTTGTCTTCTCCGTTTCTCATAGCCCACTGCAGCGGGATCGGGAAAAGTGAAGTGATTTCGAGGCTGGCGAGATGGAATCTCACGGTAATTGCTGTCGAAGTGCATTTTCCAAACGCCAGTGCGCTCATTCTGCTTCCAGTATCCATAGCGCTCATCCTGCTTCCAATATTCATCCGAAGGATCACGGCGATTCCAAGATCCCTTGTTCTCGTTGCGTGTCCAATCCTGCTTCCAGTATTCATCCGAAGGATCATGTCGATTCCAATCTCCACTGTCTTCGTTGCGTGTCCAATAACATTTTCTCTTGCTTCTTTTGTTTCGGTGGCGATGATTCAATCCATTTCTTCTCTCTCGATTCAACCCATGTCGATGATACAACCCATTTCCTCCCTCTCGGCGTGCAGAACGACGAATATCGTCAAAGACACCAATGCGGCAGGTCAACTCGTAAAGATCTTCGGCGACGCGATTGGACTGCGGGCGGCGAGTGCGAGTGGCAAGACCATAGTGGCGAGTGTGGCGATGGTTGCTGAAGGAAGTTGGGCGACGTTTGCGGCGGCAGTGACGAATGTAGCGCTTGAACTTATTCCGAGTCATGTTGAAGGGACGGAACTCTTGCTTGGCTTTATATCCAAGCAGCTCATGTTGGAACTGAACCGGCAAGGTAACAAAGACAAGTAAGACAAGCCAAAGCAAAGGGGCCACCAAAGCAAACCGAGAGCCACTGCTGAAAGCAGATAAGACGGCAGATCCCACGGTAGACAATCCGCCAATTCCAGCTGAGAGATAAGCGGAAACACCAGAGAAACAAGTGAACGTGGTAGACAGCAAAGCGGAACTCAAGGCCTCCCAGTGAATTCCACTCCAGAATGCAATCGAACACACAATAATCAACAAGGATGGACTGTTCATAGCTTGGGTAAGAAGGAACGCGAGGACGTTCCAAAGAGCAGTCAGGGTTGGAGCCAATGGTGGCTCCAAAGAAGGTACGTGCCAGGCTTCAGGACACACAAACAGATGATTGACTTGCGTCTCACCTGATTCTCTTTTTGGTCCCGTATGACCATCAGTGCCATGAGAGGTTGACCAACGGTTGCAATGAGAACACCAGTGGAAGTCCTTTCCATGGACCGACTTAGTCTGAGGCTGTCCAGATGCAGGAGGAGTTCGACGCCAGCTTGAGCGATCACTTGGACGACCACGACTATCACGATCGCCACGACCACTGTTGTTGTTCCTGTTGCGGTTGTTGTTGCGGCGATCTCCTTTCTTCTTGTTGTTGTTGTTGGACTGAGGGCAGGATGGATCACGGGCCCAATGTCCAAGACCTCCACACTTGTTGCACTTGTCGGTAGGTTTGCGGGTTGGCTGAAGTCCCGACAACTTTCGCTGGACTAACGCGTTGATTTGCACGTCGAGTTCCTCTCTCGTGATGCAGGTCATGGCGTTGTTGAAAGAAGGAGATGGGCGCTTGGAGTCCCGAATGATGTTGCGAGCTGGCTCCCACTGTTGCTTGTCCTTGAGCTTTCGGTAGCTGCGCTCAGCGTA
>Ga0307971_1000852_pt1 | contig 15462 bp, 13 predicted proteins | sample OrgLakmetagen714_FD_201820 | JGI IMG/M metagenome (GOLD analysis project Ga0307971, IMG submission 201820) | Saline water microbial communities from Organic Lake, Antarctica - #714 | ecosystem: Environmental > Aquatic > Non-marine Saline and Alkaline > Saline | place: Antarctica: Organic Lake... | reverse complement strand
CCCACCCACCTGCAGGGCCCGGGAAGTGGGGTCGGTTACAGGGTTGTAGCCCAGTTTTATCCAACAGCCGATCCAGGGGCCGTTGCACATCTTGTAGGCGGCGCCCTAATGTAATATAATGGCGGAAATTTAAAAAAAATAAACGCGAGCAAAAATTGGAAGGTAGCAAGAAGGGGCATTTCAGAATATTGAAAAAAAAATCTAAAAAATGACATGCGAGAGTGGAAAAGAAAAGGAGTCTAAAACCATTGCTGTCACGCGGAAGTGATAATAAACCGTAAGATAAAAGAGCAACAGTTGGCAAAAAAATACATATTGGAAAGCACCTTCGTTGAGAAGAACAAAGATATCTCTCAAAGACCGTCAAAAAGCACCACTTTTCTATAGAAATAAGGATTATTTTGTTGGAATCTCTCTCTCTCTCTCGTATTTTTTTAAACCTGAATGCATTCTCTGACGTCCTTGGTGGGATCGCACCCCAGCCATAGCTTGACTTCTTCGGGGGTCAACTTTTTTTTGTGGTGGCTGTGCCTATGCCTATTCAAGAGGGCTTTCGCGTATTGTACACTGATGTCGTCGTCTTCTTCTTCGTCGTCGTCGTCTTGATCATCTTCTTCATCGTCTCCACTGTCTTTGTCTCTTGCATCGTTCTCGCCTACGTCATCATCGTCATCGTCATCACCATTTTTGTGAACATCTGTACCACCTTCAGTTGCGCCACTGCTGCTGCTGCTGCTGCCGATACTGTCGATGCTATTCAATGCCTTTTCGGCAGCCAACTGAAGCTCTTCTTTGACGTCCTCTACCAAGCACTCAAACTTCCAAATTGGCCGACGCAAAAAAGCTGCCCGCACCACCTGTGGGAGAAGAAGAAGGGGGGAACAGTTGAGCAGGGAGAGAAAATATGCGATTTTAAAATCGTGCATACAACATTAGTATTATTCCGATGTTGCATTAAAAAATAGTGAGAGGGACATAGACAGAGAACATAACAAATTGATGCGTGTCTTAAAAGTACAATTAGTCCGCACTTCAAAAATTGAAAATACATATGCTTAGAAATCAAATAATAAAATTGACAATGAGCCTGAAAGCTAGTGCGCACGCGCCGAGGATAACAAGCTTCACGCGCGAAAGAAAAATGACATAAAACCCTCACCTCTAGGGTACGGTTGAACCGTAGCTTTTTTCTCCCTCGTCTTGGCTTCTCCAGAAACCCTTCGGGAGGAGACTGCGGCACAACCCCGTAGGGCACGATGTTCACCTTGAAGGCGGCCTGTAAGATTATAAGGTGGGCGAAGAAAGGTGAAACACAAAGTAAAAAATACATGAAAAGGACAACTCATGAGTATGAGTATGAATATTCACCCACGCATTTCCGTGTATGCTGTAGGCTTGAATTTAAAAAGAGAATACGTGAGTACGTGTGTGCGTTCGGGTCATTGAATCAGGATAGACGGTAGCTCAATGTGAGAAGACGTTGCGCAAGGACATGTGTGCAATCCACCCCATCCTGTTACCTTGCCCGGTTCCTTGAAGATTGGTGGCGGTGCGTCTTTGAACAAGTACCGGTGCACGACGTGTTGGTCTTTCGCCAAGCTCATCGTGGAAATCGTGCCGTCGAAGCTGCAGCACACGTGTACATGCGCACATGTAAGAGAACAGGGGGTCATGCACACATTCGCAGGCGGGCGCGGGGTCAAGGTGGAACAAATTGTGGGCATGAAGCGAATTGTGTGAAGAAAGAGAGAAGATAAAAAGTACACGGGAGAAGTGCAGAGAGAAGTGAAATGAATGTGCAGAGAGAGCAAAAAAATCGCACTGTGGTCGTCTTAAACAATATGATATTTTTGGGGCCCTGCTCTCACCGCATGGGCACAGCCGCCAACACCCATTGCAAATCACAGTGTTCGCTCGCAGCTTCAGCGGCTGCAGCAGACTTCGCTCTGGTCTTGGAAGAGCTGCTAGGAGCTGTGGCCACTTCCACACGATGAGCAGCTTGATTATCTACCACAGCGGTGGTGGCGGCACTAGAACTGTGTTCGTCACGTACTAGAAGAGAGCTGCTGCTGCTGCTGCTGCTGCTGCTGCTGCTGCTGCTGCTGGTGATATCTTGCGCCTGTAAAGACACTGCGGATGGCGCTGGTGCCGAAGGTTGAAAGGGCAGCGCAAAAGCAAAATCCGCAGGATCACTGAAGGAGCCTACTAAGCATGCCTGTCCCACTACTGACACGCCACACAATTCTTTGCGGTGGCCATCACTAGCCAAAGCTGTGGTTTTTGCACTATCATTAGTGGACGAGGAAGAAGAAGATGACGAAGAAGAAGAGGACTGTCCTGGCTCCATAGATTTTGGTCGGCATTTGCGAGTTGTCACGCGAAGGACTAGGCGAGTAGTAGCACCGTTCGTACTATTCTTTCTGCTGCCCGCACTAGCAACCGTGCTGTTAACTCGGCTTTGATTACTGTCGGAAGATCCCACGGCGGCTGCTGATGAGCTGCCTGTTGTTGCCTCAACCCAAGGCCCTGCTGTTTCAACTGTTCCTACGAGAGGGTGCACAGTGGGCCGACTGTGCGACACAGATGCGGAAATATTGGACAAATAAAAGCATGATTATTTAACACAAAGTATGGATAAATGCATGGTAGGTAGTCAAGCTAGCCACTCTAGGCTCTCCAAAAAAAACAACAGCCCATTATAAAATATCGCATATCCATGCCACTTCAACACAGCTTGCATACGGCGAGATTCATGACGACACACTTAGAATGCTAGCTGCTGAGAATGATAAGCGATCAACCTACCTGGATAGTCTGAACTCAAGAGGTAAACGGCGATTCAAAGCATGGCTGCACACGTGCTGGCCACCTAGTCGATCTACAGCTGCTGCCATAGAGGATGGCTGGGTGCGCACGCGAGCCGGAACATCTACCACTGCTAGTGGTTTCATAGGGAGCGGCATTGCAGTTGCGTGCGATTGCGAGCACTCTCTAGCTAAATGAGCTGCTCTTACGATGACATTTCTTTAGCTCGTAGCTCGTACTTCAGAGCTCGCAGCTAATCCATTTTCAAAATCTACCCTATCAAGAGGGGAAAAGGGTAAATACGTGTACAGTGGTCTTGAATCTAGCTGCCCTCTCAGCATTCTGCTTCTGCATTCAGCATTCAGACTCAAGCCTCACCCTCGCCTCGTACCTCTCTCTCTCGCTCCTGTTCCTGTTCTATGATCTGGAATCGGCGCTGTGGAGGATCTTGAAAGTTTCGCCCCTTCACTTGCGATTACTATAACTGTCTTTTGCTGTATAGTAGAAAGGGACATCTCCGTTTTTAGGGTTATTAACTGGACTGACACTAGATTGGAGACAAGCGCATGTATTTCAATGCCCATCGCCGGATTAGATATCCAAGGGGAGCAATGGGAGTGGGATTCGTTCCCCTCAACAAAAAAAACTTCAGAATCGGCTAGATCGGATTAACGCGCCTTGATGTCAAGGGGGAGTTCCCACGGCGTTGCAGTGGCATTCAACCTCGCTTCGGCAACGCACCTAAAACCACACATATGGAAGGCAATCAAAGAGAAGAGCCAGGAAATATTTTCAAAACATTCTTTCAAGGAAAAGGTTTCATGTTTTTATTTCACATGAGTAAAAAGGAATCGCCCATGAAGTTTTACCGAGTTATCGCATCCCAGGCTTCCAATGCTGACGTCACTGCTGAAGAACAAGATGATGATGAAGCAGCAGTCTCCGTTTCCGATGAGGTGAGTTCAGCCAGAGCAACTCGAGCGGCTTGCCATAAATGCAAAGGCCGTTGGGCTGCTGCTGCTGCAACTGCTGCTGTGGTTGAAGAGTTCTCAATGCTGCTGCTGCTGCTGTTATTGTAGCTGCTTTGACGGAATTGAGGACGAGTGCGAGGAGGCAGTGATGAAGTTGCTGCAGGTGATGTTTCCTTCTGAGCGGCGCTATTCTTCTGTGCTTCATTCGTCGTATTACTTGGGGAAGGAATTTTCGCAGTTGATTGAGTGTGCTGCCACCAGTGGGCGAAATGCACCGAAGCGAGGGTGGAGCCCCACATTAGAGCATTGCGCGAGGCATTATCGTTACACCCGAACTCAAAGACTGGTGATAGCGCTACCACTTTTTCCTTCTCTTTTTCGCCATCTTCTTTATCTTCGTCATGAATGCTGTGCCGCTCGACAAGTTGCAAGGAATGCGATTGATTTTCTAGCACATAGGAAGGGTCTCCAGCCTCCTTCTGACATGAAGGCGACCTGTTGCCGTTTTCTTCTCGTCGCATTAGAGACACGTGTACTACAAGAGATGGATGGTCCAAGGCAGCTGTTCCCCTGCTAGTGCTTTTTTTAGCATAAGATGCACCCTCAGCAGGTTCCCATTGCAATTCGAGGCCCTATTGTAAAGGAGGAACGAGGATGCTGATGTGTGAGTATGCATATGCGAGACCTGAGGGCGAAGATGAACACGATATAAGAAGGGCTACAAAATAAGAGGAAGAAGAAATGTGATAGAGAGGGTGCCGGAGTGAAAGTACGAATACAAGGGTGAGCAAGTAGAAAGCACAATGAGTGAGATGAAAACAATGTAATGATGTACCGTTTCACTCAGCTTCAAATAAGAATGTTCTCCGTCGATTGTCACGGAGGTTCCGCGCTTGAGTGCCTGTTAGATAAAAAGTAAACTCAATCAAATCCCCACCAAAAGTCTCGAAATGGTTTTTGTTGAGAGAATTACACACAAAAATTTTCAGACGCAACAATTTCAATCGGCCCGCACAAATCGAGTGCACTCTATTTTAAGAAATAAAATAAAATGAGAAGATGCAGAATGAAGCACTACCTGAAGTGACTCGAGAAACCCGATTTGAAAGCGCTGGTTCCTGCGCAAGAGCGACACTGGAACGATGGGCGCAGCATTTGTCGGTGCGGCTTTGTTAGCGCTGCGACTCGAAGTGGTAGCTGCATTCCTTTTCTCTTTGGCAGCCGCGACATTTTCCGGAAGGCGCAACAGTGATTCCATGGCTCGAGCCTATTCAAGAGAGGAATCAGACATATTCATAGTACAAGCACATGCACGCAATCAGTCTACGGGTGAGCACAAGCATCAAGAGGAGGAAAAAGACAAGTGAGTAACCAACTTGATCGCGTTCCATCAAAACAAAGAAACAACTTTATCGTAGCCCATTGAAACAAAAAGCCTAGCAGAAATGATTTATCTGATTGCGCTTTTAGGTATGATTTGAAGCATCTTCCATAAAACCTTTTCAGGGCTTTTTCAATGAATTTTTTTAAAACCTGTTCACGTGGATGCATCGGCAGGCGAGTTATGTTCCCTCTGCTGTTGCTGGTGGTGGTACCTCTACTACTGCTACTGCTCTTTCGGCTAGAGGAGGTGTTTGTTCCCGAAGGAGCCAGGGCACCAGAATTACCAGAAGTACCAGAAGGATTGGGGTTTGAAGAAGTTTCAAATGGACTTTTGGCAAGGGCAGCAATAACGGAGTCGTTCATGGCATTGTCTTTTGCTAATGCAGCGGCTAAGTTTAACGATGCAGTTCCGCGAGGGGGAGAAGAAGGCACTCCAGCATTTTCTACGGTCGTTGGTGAAAGTAATTGCGGTGTTTCTTGAGGCGGCGACGGGGGTGCGCGGCGAGGGGGGCGAGGGGAACGAGACGGCGGCCAGTGCCGCTGCTGCGGTGAAGCTTTCGTAGATGATGTTGCTGGAGGTTTTGATTTTGGGATCGGCTTATCATCAGTGTGATGCTTGGAGGTGCGAGCAGCCGAAGTACGAGGTGCCAAGGAAGCCATAGCTTCGCGCTTTGCATCCTTGAGAGTCGCTGCACCGGCTGCTTGTGGCGCAGAAGAAGAAGAAGTCATTATCGAGATCATCTCTGAGACCTCGGCGCTCATGTCGTGTGACGACGGTGGCGGTGCTTGAGGCGGTGGTGATGGTGGCAGTGGCTTAGGCGGCCGAGGCGAACGAGGGGCACCTCCTGGCCAGCATTTCGACGAGCGATGAGAAATTCGCTCTATTGATTTCGTCGGTTCGTTGAGAGAAGAAGAAGAAGAAGAAGAAGAAGACGGTGCCACCATGCTAGCTTCTTCTTTACATGCAGCATTTGCAGGCTTCAAGCGCGGCCCAACGGAAATCGTAGCCTTGCTTGGGAGATTTCTCTGTTGCAAAAACGGTTCGCTGCTGGTCTTTGGTGGTGGTGCACCGGCCGCTAACTATAATGATGAGCAGCATCATCCGGAAGCACACACGTACAAACGCAGGGACGGTGAGTAAAGCAACGCCAGTTGGTAAGTGTTCTTATGAAAGAATAATTAGCCTACTTACAGCCTCTGTGATGAGAGTACGTTTGAGCTGCTGCTTAAGCGGGCCGAGCGGCAGCGGGGCTAGCTTCGAGAGAACAAGCACGAGAGCTTGATCAACGGGAACGTCTGCCATGACTATGGGCGGTGTTGAAAACTGAGTTTCCTTTTGGCAGTGCAGTACAGCGGTGTTACGGTGAAGGCAAATGCGTAGCTAGCGTGCTTCGGAGGTTTGAGAGAGGGCTTCGGCTAGGCTTTATAGAGTTTTGATGAACTAAAACTACTACAAAGCTAAGCTTACGGAGCGGAGCTACTACGAGAACAGTAAGCACGTAAGCACCTTCGTGCCTGCCTGCTCCGGGAGCTTAGCTCTCGAGCTCTCCCTCTCTTCATCGTCGATTTGTTGATGTTTGGATGTTTCTCTTTTTTCGTCGTCCGTTGGTGTTTCTCCGAGCTAAGGTCGACTGATCTTCTCTTGACTTTTAAAGTAGCTTCAAAAGGTACTTGCTTAGCTTCTAACTTAAAGACGGAGCAGTAGCAGCAGAATCTATAGATATCAGTAAGGGATACGCGCCTCACCAGTTGCACCCATGGTGTCAATAGCACACTTGGAAGTAATAGAGCGTGCGTATTGAGCTTTTAGCGTTGGCTCTTACACCGCCATAAGATGTCATTTTAATCACTTCTAATAATCCACATGAGAAATGCCAATGACCAATGACTGCCACATGTTTACCTGTGCCTTCGATGAGAAGGTGACTGCAGCCAAGTGCAGGAAATCTCCTCAGTATTTTTCGCTGTGTTCACTCGGCGTGGCCGTCTTTCTTTCTATCCCTTCTGCATCAGCAGCATGCACCGACTATCCCGTTACCATGTCTGATGTAAGTGCAACACTACGTGCTATGTATCACGTGTCATTGTGTCTAAGACTAACTTGAATGTGTCGTACAGTCACTTGGAGATGGATGGAATGGGAGCACTCTTTACGTGGGGACGCTCACGTTTACGCTTTCTAGTGGCTCCAACGGTACAGCTACAGCATGCCTTGATCCCGAAACAACGTACACTCCGTATGCATGCGGCGGCGAGTCTGCATCGGAAGTATCTTGGAGTGTTGGAGGCGTAAATGGCGGAGCAAGCAACATTTGTACGGGTGGTAACGAGAGTTTTTCCGCATCTGGGGCTCCTTCACAACATCCTTCGACGGCCCCTTCTTCGGCAGCTCCCACGACGACCGAAGCCCCAACAGTAACCTTGAACCCAACCGGATTTCCCATGCTCATGCCCACGCTCACGCCAACTTATGCACCAACAATTATATCAGGCATCACTAATCCAGGCGAGTTCAATATTATGGCATCCTTCAGCGACTCCGTCTTGAGATTTGAAAACGATATTAAGCTATCTTCTGTTGGGTTACTCATATCGGATGTGACGAATGTCGCCATATATGGCACTGGTAAAATGTTGACAAGCATCGCGGACGATGGTGATACGAGCACAAGTTCATCCTCCGATGATTTTAATGGATACTCCTTAAAGATTATACGCTCGAGTGTTGAGATAAACACTTTAATCATTAAAGGCGGCACCTTTGGCGGATTATACAATTACGATTCAACTGTACTACTGAGTTCTTTCATTCTACAGTTGTTCGCAAGGTAGAGCACTGTACCTTCATATGTCCTCTATTGTGATGAGTGATATTTTATTTCAGGATAACACCGGCTTCAATGATACGATGGCAGTTTACAAGGCATCCAAAGTTGTCATGAAGCGAGTTCAATTTACGTCCAATACAAGAGCCCTCTCGGTAGATTCCACTGGAGTTAAGGATACGCCTGTCTTGCTGACAAGTGTTGCATTCGCACAAAATTCGAGGGCGCTTTCTATTGCCGGGTCGACTGTAGCGCTACGATATGTTCAGTTTGAAGACAATCATGACGCATTGCAAGTATCGGACTCGGGTGCGCTTCCTTCTTCAGTAATACTGGACGTAGTCTCGTTCGCAAGAAATACGGGGAATCGATACGGCGCAATTATATTAGAATCCGACTTCTCTTCCACCCTTACGATGACTTCAACCACTTTTACTGAGAACCAGGCTGGAGTGTCTGACTATAACGACGAGACAGCATCCTTTGACGGCGCAGCTCTGTATGTCTCTGGTGGTGCAGTTGCAGCATCTAATCTGGTGTTTTATGACAACACCCCCGTGGACACTTTTTCTTCCGATGAAAATGGTCTTGAGTGTGTGGCCAACGCCTGCGCTGAAGGCACTGAAATTGTCACGGCAACTGGTGGTAAATGTGTGTCGTGTAGCCCATGTGACGCCTTGCGGAAGGGATTTGTGACGATGTGCAGCTCGTGTGGCGCAGGGCAATTTTCGTCCAGAAACGCTTCGTTGAGTGCTTCTTGTATGGAATGTGGTGGAGGGAATCGATCCTTCAGCGGGGCAAATACTTCGTGCACTCTCAAGGAATGTCCCGTGGGCTCTTTTGGAACTTTAGATTCCTCAGCTTGCGAAATCTGCGAAAACGGGTACGCTACAAACACGGCGGGTCTCACTGAGTGCACGAAGTGCCTGTATCCTGAGTGGTGCCCGACTGATGGTCTTTGCTCCGAGGGCCACACTGGCGTTGGATGTGTAGAATGTGAACTAAACTGGTACATGAAAGGTAATACGTGCTCGCAGTGCCCTAACTCGGCTAAAACAGGTTTTGCTCTGGTTTTAATAGTCACTGCCCTCTTGCTCTTCGTACTCTACAAGCTCGCAGGTGCTGAGGATGAGAAAGAAGGCTGCGACTTTCAAGGCACCATAAAAGAAGTTGATAATTTGGCCGCTGCGGCTATTGCTAAGTTCAACGTAACTTTAAGCTTCTTCCAAGTTACGACTATCTTCTTCTTTTCATTTAAAATTGATTTTCCCGTCAATCTTTTAAGCTGGTTGAGCTGGATCGCGTTTCCTCTTAGCTTCAATTTTGTCGAGCTGGGTCGCCCTGAATGCAGCTTGGGAATACCACTGGGATTTTCACAGCGCTGGTCTGTCAATACATTTGCGCCGCTCGCTCTAATGATCCCCTTTGTGATTTTGGCCGAGTGCCGCAAAGACAAAAGTCAAGCAATTGCCACCGTTGTGCTCCTCGGCACAACGACATACGTGCCTGTCGTTGGCTCTGCGATGAGTGTGTGGCGCTGCGAGAAAACTGATTACGGCAACTCTGTGATAGCTGCAGCTCCGAGTATCACCTGTAACAATTCTGAAGACAACTATTCTAACGTGATGATTACCTCAATTATGATCGCTTCCGCTTACCTACTGTATGTTCATTTTACGATTCCACAACTCTCGCAGAAGGAAGGCTACAGCAAGGTGAAGCGTGTTTACGAACAAGACTTCGTTGAGGGCAAAAAGTGGTGGTTTCACGTTGCTGTTGGTTACAAACTGGCCACTTTGTTCGTGGCGGCGATTGTACCAGACGCAATTGTGCAACTCATATGTATGGTAGTGCTGTCATCTTCCATGGCGTCGATGAGTCCTATCTTCAAGCCCCACATCGTTTCGGACGAGAATAATCTCAAAACGAAGTACTGGAACGGCAAGTGCAGTCAGGGTTTTTACAGTATTTGGTCAGAGTGGAATATGCGTACAAAGCGCCAATGGACTGGAATTCAATGTATGATTTGCTGCGTCTTCCCGGCAGTTGTTTTGATTCTGGGCTTGTCAGGCCAAATTGAATTTTTAAACATGATTGCCCTCTTGTTGTTCCTTCCTATATTTGGCTTTCTGTCATGCAGTATAAAGTGCTGCTACGAACATGTGTTTCGAGACGGTTTCACGCCAAACAATGTCGAAACTGCACTGCATTCAACCGAGGCTGTCCTTGTAATCGTCTCATATCTTTATCAAGCTGCATCGGAAAAACTTCCGCACGTGAGCAAAGAGCTTACAGATGATAAACCATATGATGAAGACTTCTATGACGAAAACGGCGACTACATCAGCAAGGACGAACGCTTCTTGGAAATCAGTCTTAATTTTATCTACATGTTTGGCATCGCCTTGTCGACTTTTGAGATGGCCAGGACTTTTAATCCGGTGCAATACATCAAGAACTGGACTACTAAGGAGATGGATCCAGTCCTTGACCTTGTGCGGTTATTTCCGGGAATGGGAGAAGAAAAGACGACCAAATCTGCAGCCAATGAAGTTGTGGTGATGCCGCCCAACCCTTTGCAAGCCATCAATGAGATGGAGCTGACAACTTTAGAGGGTGCAAACCTTTAGCACGAGAAAGGTGTTTTAAGTTACTTTTATGGGTGTTTTTTTTTAATTTGATTCCGGTAGCTTGCTCTAGTACTAAGCGATTTAGAAGCCAAACACCAGCTAAGCACACCAGCAGCAGCAGTAGCCTATACGAAGCTAGTCGAACCAGTGCTGCACTTGAGATGGGCTCTCTCACTTTCCATCTCTCTCGCTTTGCCTCGTCTTGGCTCAGCGGCTAACTCGGATCCCAGCGCCTCGCTGGCACGGCTTCCTACGCGGCCCGCGCCGCTTCGTCAGCTGTGCGGCTGGAGTTGTCGCTCCACACCTCACTGCATGCTGCTATAGTGTAAAGTACTCTTTGGCGCAATCACCAACAAAATGTATGGGTGCTGGGAGGCGCAGGCAGGAGTAAGCTCAGTTCGATAGCAAGGGGGTCGGTCCTTCAACTGGCAAAAATATTCTCCTTGTTCCATGGTTACGGCCAGGAGCAGGAGAAAAGGAAGTGGAGTTGACTGTAAAAGGGGCTCTTAGATCTTAGATACTTTTCAGTACTCAGTACGAACGGCCAATCTGCTGTTCATTTTAGGTTTTACTTAAAATGCATAAATTGCTCCTTGAGACATCAAATTCAAGGAGCCTGCAATGAGAATACCTGAGCTAGTGAGACCTAACACCTTTGGAAGTAAACACAAGCCATTGATGTGCCATGCACCAAAGTTGCGTAGTATTATTATCTTGTTTATGTCCCTTAGCTCCCCGATTCGTTGCACTTTGCACTTTAAAATAAGTTTTTAATTGCCAGGAGCTCCACACACACACATAAAGCAGTGAGTCACACAAATTAACATGCGATTACCAATACTGAAAAGAACAATCATTCATGGGGTGTATTGTAATCTTGTCGCGCGCACAAACCCATTTTGTGCATATTTATTGAATTTGTGGCGCATAAATTATCAACAACTTTAAATTAACCAAGCTCCTCTCGCACTACTGGGCTCAATATTGCTTCCTTTCACTCAAAATAGTACATATGGCCAAGCTTCCTATTGCATTCTATGTCGGAAGCCACCACCGAATCGTCGACTTCCGCTTATCCTCTTTGAAGCGTATCTCCGGGTTGTGCCTGAGGTTGTAGAAAAGGACGAAAACCCAGCCGCATGACGCTGTTACCAGAAGGCCGATCAATGGATACACCCCTGGATCGGACAGCCAGACCCAAGACCCAAGCCTCTCATCCAAGTATCGTTGGGACTGAACAACCGACTTCACACCGGGCTTGATCTCTTCAATTTTCTGTTCAACCTTTTCTGGGTTCAGAATCGATTCCTTTTTGGAAGACGATGGTGTTGAAGAGAGTCTCCTCAGTGAATTTCTGGAGAGTTGAGAGAAGAGGCGACGAGAGAACATTGCGTAATGGTCTGTCAAGCACGATGCAGATGTTGTTGTCAGTCGAATCGTGTCAAGAATATGTCAACGAAGGGGTCATTTTTTTTTGCAGTGACATCAAGAAAGAGATGTAAAAAAAATGAATGCGAAATTCTGTTTAAAGCCACGATTAAAGCATTCAAACTACGCACGCTCTTAATATTACCTTTTGAAAAGAACGGCCTTGCATTTTATTGAGTTGCGCAAAATTGATGAAAAGTTCGAGCATTTAATATTTTCTATGATAAAACTCGTGCTCACGAGGGCAAGTTGGCGTCAAATTTGAGACCAGACTCAGCTGCTCTGATGATACTAGATTTAGATTACATACTCCCCAATACCAATGAAAATCAACAAACAGCACGGAGCTGCGTGTTGATGAAACTTCCAGAGCAAATTTGACTAGGCTAAGTGTCCTCATACATAGTTCAATTGTAATCAATTGCCTTTGTTGGCTCTTTAGGAGATGGATTCTCAGGTGGAGGTGGACGCGCATGCTTCGAGTATGCCCACGTCCGTGGTCACCTCCGTTTCCGTTATGTATTTTATATTATTTATCTCCCAATTCCCAATCCATGTGGCTGTGGCTTCTAAATCTCATGGTTATGTTTAGATGTATATCCTTCTGCGCATAGCTAAAAAATACAATTCACCGGATTGCGGAATGCTTGCATTGATATACCCGCCTGATCCTTATTCCTTATCAGGATTTGGCAATTACTTAAATCCGAGTTGAGTTCGAAATACCCCGCCGTAATAATTATTCATACCTAGGAAAGCTAGGGATCTTCTCCAAGGAAATGCCTGTGTCAAATAAGAAGCAATAGTTGGTTTATGGCAAGTTATCATCAGTTTTGGGTGTCCTTCTGGGTTTGATACAACTAACTGTCTCTTCAGAAAGCAGCGGCTGCTCGTCCGTCAGGCAATTTTTGAATTTCGCCTGCACCGGAGCCCTTCACGCCAAACACTGATACCCAAAGGACATATGGAAAGGATTGGAATCAAGCAGATTGTAGTTAAATAATTCATAAAAGGAGTTATTAAGGTGCGCTGTTGCGAAGCGACTAGATCTTCTTTCCTTTCTACTTCTTCTTCTTCTTCTTGACCTCGCGGGCCGTATAGCGCACCAGCCGAGCACTAATCTTTTCTGTGAGGCGGCCGACAATCTAAGTGCCGAAGCGCTGCATCGCAGGCGCAAACTCCACCAGAACTTATTCAAGAGGGACGGATGGGATGTGAGGATGAAAAGCATGTAGGCAGCACGTATTCGCAGGAGATATTCTAACAGAGAAGCAATAAAGATGCACCTCCTTCCCCCCCAAGTACACCCAGATGTATAACCAGTCAATTCTTTGACAACCTGGCTTCTACAGACTGTTTAATTACTGATATCAGCCTCTACAACACAAAACAGGTAACTCCTCGTCGCGCACATACCGAAGTGAGTTCCGCGCCGCTTCCAAGAGAGACCTCGCCAGAGAAGGCGGGCCGCCTCCACTGTGATGTGTGTATGCATTTGGATGGTCAACTGTTGACTTCGGTGGCGACCGCAGCGAAGGCACTGGCCACAGACCCACGGGCAAAAAGAGGGCGCCATTTTTTCGTGTTTTCTCAAAGTGCGGTATGCTTCTCGTGAGTTGACTTCAAAAAATAGAGCCTTCATCTTTTTTGTCACCAATGACCTTTGCAGCGCAATGGAGCTTAATATAAAGAAACAACCCGGATAGAGGATGGAGCATAACACGGCCGCATGCCGTTGCCGACTTTTTGTTTAACCCTGGATACTTATTTCGAAAATAACAGGAGAATTAGAGTACTGCCAATCCGATTTGGTCTTTTCGGTAAGCCTTTTTCCTGCTGTTTAACCTTTATTTTTGTATTTTCATTTAATTTAGGGGTAGAATTTGATTCTATCGTTCCTAAATTGCAAAATTTCGATCCAGTCGTTCCCAAATTGAAATTATTCGAGACTGCCGTTCCCAAATTTAACAAATAAAGTTCTTTCCACTACACGCGCGCCAACAGCTCGAAATAAATTGTGTTTCGCTAGCTGCAAAGAGACTGAGCGCACGGCTGGTACTTCTTCCTCCATTTCGTCATTCCGCTTGTACATGAAGTGCCAGCTGTGCCATGCATTGGCGCCAGTGCTACTGCTAGCCACACGAGTAAATCTGCAAAGAGAGCGAAGGGTGGCCATACTACAGGTAGAAGATTATGAACTCAAATAGTGCAGCCTTCAGGACCAAACCCACAGCACTGATGGTAGTTGTGCAGTGGCTATTCAGGTACAGTAATCGAGCGACAGCCTTAGCCACGCAGGTCACACATTGACGGTATGATACGGAGGATGTGCTACAATTAACACACACACGGCAGTTACTTACATTTCAAATTTCGCAGCTGTAGCTTCAACTTTAAGAATAGCTACACGCTGGCAGCTACAAAAACGCAGGTACTATTGTGGAAGTGTTTGCCCGGGCTTCGACTCGTGCACAGAGTGGCAGCTGCGGCATCCATTGGAGCTTGGTGCTCCTGCTAGACACTACAAATATACAGAAATAAAATATCTAAGCTTGATTATTCATATACTCTTAAAATCCTGGCACCAACTCCATTCCGCGCCCGCGGTATCGATGATGGTTATGTAGTGGACTTATTAGGTGCTAAGCTACGAGCTAGCAACAGCCTCAGGCGCCCAAACCCACCTTGACTGTATTAAACTTCAACACGCTGAGTATAACGCCTGGATAAGCTCTCAACATCAAAGATTTGCAGCTGCGGCTTCGCACGTTGGAATGTCTCCTCAATGGAATGCTACGAAGACATCGATGCCAGTGCGGGAGTGTTTGTGCAGGCGTCATCGTAGACTTCAGCCCCTCTGGCTCTCTGCACCTACACCTCTCGGCGACGGTTCAACTTCTCCACTGCTAACTTGGTCGTCACGCAAACTTCTATCATGCTAAATCCTTAAGGCAGTGGCTTTATCGGGAGTTATCACGCGCCTCGCGGGTTGCGAATGGTTAGCTAAGCTTGAATCTTGAATTCACTCCGAATATTTCATTTCGCAGTGTGAATTTACTATATTAGAGCTACTATTTTAAAAGCGCGACTTTGGCGTACACTGTAGCTCCTTTTAAAAATCATCTTTAGGAGCTCTTTTTAGGGGCTTATACGGGCCGATTTGAATGAAACCTTGCCTATTTTGGCTCTTTCCAACCCTCAAAGAGACCATTTAAGAAAAAAATGTGAATCGGAGGTGGTCGAAGATTTAAGATTTTAGGTCCGGTGGGTCTACTTTGACATCGCCGTTGTCGATTTGGATGCTTTCAGTAGTCTGTTTTTAAAAGTTGTTATTACTAATTAGTATCATATTCCTATAATGAATATTACACACATGATTTTCTTAAGTATTTCATGAAAAATTTAAATATATATATCATA